>Ga0180431_10000583_pt1 | contig 52106 bp, 56 predicted proteins | sample SS_ome_11_FD_132459 | JGI IMG/M metagenome (GOLD analysis project Ga0180431, IMG submission 132459) | Hypersaline lake sediment archaeal communities from the Salton Sea, California, USA - SS_1_MS_1 metaG | ecosystem: Environmental > Aquatic > Non-marine Saline and Alkaline > Hypersaline >... | reverse complement strand
CGTGGAGAAAAAGAAGTGACGGCAAATAGTCCAGAGAAGTTTCTGGACTTGAAGGCGAAGCTGATAGAGTGCCGCCGTCGTTGTAAAGTGGACGCGATCAATTTGCTTATCAAGCTGGGAATCATTACGGACGACTCGGCACGGCAACGAGCGCCCGCGGGTGGGGAGCAGGGTACGGCGAAAGAACGCAAAGGGCCTCGTCGAACTAAGGAAGAAATCAGGGCAGAGATGAAGCGGTTGCAGGAGCAGATTCCCGGGCTGGAGGACGAAGACGATGAGTAAGTGGGCAAGCGACGCGGAGATGGTTGGGGTGAAGTTGCTGGAGGTGAAGAGCCAGCGATTAGATTTTGCTCGCAATGACCATATCAACACGCACGGGGATCGGTTGGACTTTTCTCGGTTTCCGCACATCAAGTCGCTTTACAGCTCCACCGCCCCGGTCATTGTTGTCCAGGGATCAACGCAGTGTCTAAAGTCGGAGTGGATGATTGTCGATCACTTGGCGATGGCGTACTCTGGCCTGTCGCTGTTTTTCGTTTTGCCGAAGTTTGAGCATCGCGGCACGTATGTCCAAAATAGAATCAATCGGTGCGTCCAGTCTGTGCCCCGGTACAAGACGGTCGTTGATGCGGGGTTCTTTGATAGCGTTGTGCTCAAGTCCTTTGGGCGCGGCGTAATTAAATATGTGGGCTCTAACGTGCTTGCCGATTTTCGGGAGCACCCGGCGGACGTGCTGTACGTGGACGAAGTGGACGAGTGCGATCAGGGAAACTTGATGTACGCTATTGACCGTCTGGGCGCTTCTCTCTACAAGTTCCAGCGATATATTGGAAATCCTACCCTGCCAAACAAGGGCATCAACGCACTTTTGAAGAAGTCGGACGGCCGGGAGTGGAACGTGCCGTGTCAGGATTGCGGGGAGGTGGCAGAGCTGGATTGGTTCCGTGTGGTAGTGGAAGACGTTACAGACGATGAGGGCACGGTTGTGTCCTATCAGTTGCGGGACAGCGAATGGGAGCCCGGATGCCGCCGCGATATTCGGTGCGTGTGTCCGCGGTGTGGAGGTACGTTGGTGAGGGATAGTCGGGATGGCGTGTGGATTGCGGCACGCCCGGAAGTGACTACGAGTGAGGGGTATCATATTTCAAAGCTATGTGCCACCATCAACCCGATTGCGGATATGTGGGTGAATTTCCAAGCGGCGCAGTCGGACCCCGGATTGCTTCAGCACTTTTTTACTTCGGAGTTGGGGCTCCCGTTTGCGGCGGTCGGTAACCGGGTGAACGAGCAGCTCTTGGATAGATGTGTTGAGGATGGGTATAACGTTAAGATTCAACCCGACTGCGCGTTTATTGCTGCGGACCGTTCCAAGGAAGACTGTTCGATGGGCGTGGACGTGGGGGCTTCTTTTGACGTGCGTATTAGTCAGCCGGTTCGGGGTCGCCGTCGGATGCTCTTTGTCGGTAAAGTGCCCCCTCACTTGGACGCGTTGTGTGAGCTGGTAGAGCGATATAATGTGCAGAAGTGCGTCATTGACTCGATGCCCGAGACAATGGTTTCGCGGGAGTTCCAGGAGCTTGCCGGATGTGATGTGTGGATGTGTCGGTACCGCGGGGAGGGTACGGATAGGCGGCAGACGTACGATTTGAAAGACCGCATTATCAACGTAGACAGAACGGAGGCTATGGATCGCGCTTTCGCCCAATTGCGGAGGAAGAAAAATATACTGCCCGAGAACTATGCGAGCATTTTGAGCGGGCAGTGGGTGAAGGAGATGTGCGTCCCCGTTCGGCAGATTGTGGAGGATACGCGCGGGAATAGTAGGTACGAGTGGACGAAGGGTACGGACCACGCACGACATGCTGACCTATATGACATGTTGGCGGCGGATTTAATGGAAGAGTCGCTATTGGACGGTATTACAATCGCATGATTTTTTGAGGGAGTTGGTGATGTCTCCTTTCGCAGGATACCCGGATTTTGACGCGTGTGTTGCTGACCAGAAACAGAAGGGCAAGAGTGACACGGCTGCCCGAAAGATTTGTGGGGCGCTTCAGGCGCGTGTGGAAAAGAGTGCGGAGGACGAGGAGGTACTAACGACCGGCCCCCTTGCGGACGCGCTGCGGGAGAGTGCCGTGCTCGACGGGGGCGAGGTGGTCATTTCGGAGGCGTTTATCACAGACGAGAATAAAGTGGTCAGCGCGGACGACGTGGTGCGGGCGGTGATGAAAAAATCGATGCGGGGCATCCCCTCGGATCGCGTTCATAAGGAGGCGAAGAATCTGGGGACGCTGGACGTTGCCAAAATGGTTGAAGGGTCTACGCAGAGCAAGGCGGAAATCGGTCGAAACGATTTGAAGCTGCACGAGGCGGAGTTTGTGGAGCCCCCGTACCCGCCTGAGTTGCTGAGCATGTTTTTGGAGGTGGACGAGACACATTATCGGGCATGCAAGGTCAAGGCAACGGACGCGGTAGGTCGCCCGTACACGCTGGAGCCTTCGGAGGCACCGGACGGCGGGGAATATGATCCGGCAAAGGCGGACGACAAGACGCGGAAGCTCGTGGCGGCTGAGACAAAAGTGATTCGGACATTCATTGAGGAGTGTAATGGAATCATCGGGTTTGAGGGGACATTAGCACGGGCTGCGATGGATAACGAGGCTGTCGGGTGGGCGGCGCTTGAGGTAATCCGAAATAAGAACATGGTCGTGACGAAATTGGCACATATCCCCGCGGTACGCGTGCGCACGTTGCGGGGGTTTGTGGGGTGGGTTGAACTGGTCGGGCCGGAGAGGTACATCTACTATCAGCCATTCGGTCACAAGGTACTGAGCAATCGAGACGCTACTCCCGGGCACAAAGACTATTACAATCCGCGGGAGGACGGGCCGTTGGATGCGAAGAAGTTGACGTGGAACATGGTGGACCGGGAAACAGGCAAGCCGACGCGGAATTTTGGTCGGGCTGCGAATGAAATTGTTTGGGTGCCCCGCCATCATGCGAATACGATTTACTATGGTATGACGGACGCACTCCCGGCGATGGGGGACCTGCTGACAAAGGTGCACATCCGAGATTATATCCTACAATATTTTGAACATAATACGGTTCCCCGGTACGTCGTGGTGATTGAGGGTGCTAAGCTGTCTGACTCAGTGAAGAAATTGATTTCGGAATATTTCCACACGCATGTGAAAGGCCGCGCGCACAAGACGCTGGTTGTGCCCATCCCGTCGATGAAGGGGGAGGTGAAGGTTCGGTTTGAAAAACTGGACGCGGAGCTAGAAACGTCTTCATACATGGCGACGCGGGAAACGAGCAGGGATGGAATTTTGACGGCGCACGGGGTCAGTCCCGCCATCTTGGGTATTGCTGAGAGCAGTGAGCTAGGGAGCGGCAAGGGGTTGTCGCAAGCTGAAATATACAAGGACCGTATCGTGGAGCCTTCTCAGAGGAGGTGGGCTGACGCGCTCAACCGACTATTTCGGTTGGGGCTTGGCGTGCGGGTTGTTTCGTTGAAGTTCGATCCCCTGGATATTCGGGATAGAAATATGGAGATGCTGACTCACGTTGGATACGTGGAGCATGCTATTGAAACGCTCAACGAGGCGAGACGGGCTCTCGGCTTGGACCCGTATGAGGAGGGCGGGGACCGCGCGTTTATGCTGACCTCTTCGGGACCCATTTTTGTGGACGAGCTTACGAAGGAGGCCAGTGCAGAGCGGCAGTCGTTGGAGGATGAAATTGACACGTTGCGTCGGGAGCAGGCGCAGTCCCGGTTGAACAGTATGCGACCCGCGGATGCAAGTGGTAAACTACCGAAGACGCCCAAGACGCCCGCCAATCCGGTGACGCAGAAACAGACCCCCGGAAAGAAACAAGGGAAACAACAATGAAAGATACAAGAAGAGAAGTAGTGGACACGGTGTTGCGTCTGGACACGTTGAAGGAGTTGCCCGGCAACGCAAATTTGCACAACGCAAGAAACAAGGCGGCAATCCGGTTCTCGCTCGAAAAGTTCGGACAGGTGGAGCCGCTCGTGGTGCAAAAGAGCACGCAACACGTTATCGGCGGCAACGGGCGTCTCGCGGTGATGCGCGAAATGGGGTGGATCGACGCGGAGTGCAAGATTATCGACGTAGACGATGCCACGGCGCAGGCGCTGGCGCTGGCTCTAAATCGGACTAGTGAGCTGTCCGTGTGGGATAACGAACTGCTGAGCGAGACTATGTTTTCCTTGCGGGACGAGGGGTGGGACCTGACCGCGCTTGGCTGGGAGGAGCATGAGTACGAGCCTCTTTTGGCGGCGGAATGGTCCCCGCCCGAGATTGAGCCGTTGCCGGAGGCGGTGTCGGCCCCGACGAAACACGTGGTAGAGTTCACCCCGGAGCAATGGGCTGTCGTGGATTCCTATTTGCCGGGCACGGGCTCGGACGCGGAGCGAATCGTTGCCTTCTTTGGGGAGGGCGATAAGTGACCTCCATTCGTTTAGCGTACGGCGGACCGCCCGAGGCGCTGGCGAAGGGGTTGACAGGAACACCTGAGCCCTCTTTGCTGGTGTCCTACGTTTATCTGGACATGTTTTTGAAGCAGAGGCATCGTTATAATTTTCGTGATTGGGTGATGGACTCGGGTGCGTTCTCTGCGTTCAATAGTGGTACGGAAATCAAATTGCAAGACTATATTGACGTATGCAAGAAGTTGAAGGCCACGGACCCGAAGCTCACCCATGTTTTCAGCTTGGACGTGATTGGGGATTGGCGGGGCACGCTAAAGAATACGGAGGAGATGTGGCGACAGGGGGTGGAGGCGATTCCCACGTTTCATTTCGGAACCCCGGAAAAAGAGCTGTATAGTTTAGCGCGCGACTACCCTCGGATTGCGCTCGGCGGCATTTCTGGAAAGCACGGCAAGGAGTGGTATCGTTTTGTCGGGCAATGTTTCGCCCGGGTCTGGCCGAAGTGGATACACGGGTTCGGCGTTGGGGGAGAAAAGGAAGTCTTTTTCGTGCCCTGGTCTTCGGTGGATGCGACGAATTGGGAGTTGGGGCCGTGCAAGTTCGGCCGTTGGAAAACGTTTGGCGGGTTGTCGGTGCGCGGGGGCAAGCACAATCTTCGCGTGGAGGTGGAGTGGTGGTTGGACTTTGAGCGACGTGCTCAATACCGATGGCGTCGGGAAATGGAAACCGTGAGGAAACTGAAATGACGATTGACCTAAATACACTCCCTTCGGGGGAGCGGTACGCGGATGAATACGGTGCGTGGCTGGAGGTCTGGCGGCAGATCGCTGAGGAACCCGGTGTTGTGGTGAAGAGCCCTCCGCATAGCTGGATTCCACTGGCGCGTTATCTGGGAGCAACCGTGCGGGGGAGTTTTGCGCATTTTTTGCAAGACTCGTACTATCGCAACGCGAACGAGATGTACGACCATGCGAAGGCCTACGGCCGTCAGCGGGAGTATGTGGAATCGGTGTGCACGGCTCGGCCGGAGCTGGTTGACGCGTTGTGGAAGAGCGACGTGCAATGGCAGACGGTTGATCGGGACCATACGTGGCAGCGGGAGTTCGTGTTGACGAACTATAACGGGTATTATCGACCCGAGATTTTGGAGTATATGAAAAAGCTAGAGGAGTACGTACCTCCCGCACGCGTGCGAAATTGCGTTGTGACCAGTTGTTCCGCGGATAAGCCATATCCGGCGGACGTGCATCGGGCGGTACTCGATATTCTGCCGGACGAGTCGTGGCATCTTGTTATCGCCACGGGCGTGCTCGGTGTCGTGCCTCAAGAACTCTGGGGTGTGATGCCGTTGTACGATGCGGGCATCCCAAATAATTGGAGATGCTTTCAAAAGTGGTGTCGGTACGCGCAGCGGATAAAGTACGATAGGATTGTTGTGTACGCAGATTTTTATGCTCCCGCGGTGCACGCGGCGCTCTCCTCTGTACTGGCGGATACTGCGGTGTCCTATCCTTTACCCGTGGGCGGGCGGGCGGATTATTTGGACCTTGCGGACGAGAGGTGGCTAAATCATTTACGGCGCGCGTTGGAGTGTAGTCCTGCGGATGCCGGTTCTTTTAAGTCGGGGATACTATTATGAAAATTGTGCTCATCTATTCCGGGGGGCTGGACTCCACGGTGTTGCTCTATTCCTATCTAGCTCAGGAGGCCGAAGTGAAGGCGCTGAGCATCAATTACGGGCAGCGACATCAGAAGGAGTTGCGCGCCGCGGGTCGCATTTGCCGGGACAACGGAGTGCCCTTTTCCATCGTGGACATTGGCGCTGTTGGCGCGTTATTGCAGTCAAGTTTGACGGATAGAAAAATAGATGTTCCCGACGGGCACTACGCGGAAGAGTCTATGAAACAGACTGTTGTGCCTAACAGAAATATGATTATGCTTTCGCTTGCAATCGGGCACGCGTGTTCTTTGAAGTACGATGCGGTCGCATACGCGGCGCACGCTGGGGATCACACAATATACCCCGATTGTCGCCCCGCATTCGTGGACGCGATGGCAGAGGCGGCGCGGTTGTGTGATTGGCACCCCGTTGAAATCGCCCGCCCGTTTATCACCAAGACAAAGGCAGACATTGCGGCGCTTGGACATGCGCTGGACGTGCCCTTTGCGGATACGTGGTCTTGCTATAAAGGCGGGGAGCGTCATTGCGGCACGTGCGGCACGTGCGTGGAACGACGAGAGGCGTTTGAGTTGGCAAAAGTACCAGACCCAACGGAGTATGAAAATGAATAGCGTGACAGTGACAAAGCGTTTTGAGTTTGACGCGGCTCATCGATTGTATCAGCACGAGGGGGCGTGTCGGCACGTGCACGGGCATCACTACGTCGTGGAGGTAGAGGTGGCGGGGCCGTCGTTGAATTATCTTGGCATGCTCATTGATTTTGGGGAGTTGAAGCAGCGGGTGGGCGATTGGATACAAGAGCACTGGGACCACGCGACGCTTCTCAATAATGCGGACACGGTATTATTTGAGGCTTTGGAAGAGATGAATAGTACGCTTTATCTGTTTGATGGGAACCCCACGGCCGAGAAGATGGCGGTTGAGCTGTTTACACAAGTACGCGAGTTGTTGAAACATACTCCCGTGGTCCCCCGGCGGGTGCGCGTGTGGGAGACACCGGACAGTTTCGCGGAGTATCGGGAGGGATAATAGTGTCTAAAAAGTACGCCATCAGCGAGATTTTCTATTCCCTTCAGGGGGAGGGCGTACGCGCGGGAACTGCCTCGGTGTTTGTACGCTTCTCTGGATGCAATTTGCGATGTACCGTTGCGACGGAGGGGTTTGATTGTGATACGGACCACTCATGCAACCATGTCATGTCGGGGCGGGAAATTGCGGCCGAGTGCGCGAAATACATGTCGGAAGAGACGCCTCGGTGGGTGGTGTTCACGGGCGGGGAGCCTGCGATGCAGTTGGACGCGGACCTTGTTCATATCTTCCGCGCCCGGGGGTGGCATCTTGCCGTGGAAACGAATGGCTCGCTTCCGTTGCCGGAGGGGTTGGATTGGATCACCGTGAGCCCGCGGCGGCAAGCGATTCAAGTGCTCTCGGGGGTGAGTGAGGTGAAGTGCGTTGTGGGGGCGGAAGGGACACTGCCGGATGTTGGTAGATTGCGCCCGGGGTATCGTCTAATCAGTCCCGCATTCAACGGCCCGGACCCGGACCCGGCTGCGATTGCTCGATGCGTTCAGTTAGTAAAGGAGAATCCAAAATGGCGGCTGTCAATACAGCTCCACAAGTTTCTTCACATCCAGTGAGGAGAATTACGTGGGCGGAGTTTACTAGAGACTGCGGTGGGCTGGTAGAGGAGATTCGCCGCGCCGGTTTGCGTGTTTCTGGTGTTTTTGGCGTACCGAGTGGGGGTTGTCACGTGGCGCAAATAGTTGCGCATGCTTTGGAGGTGCCCGTACTGGACGAGCCTGAGCGGGATTGTGTGGTAGTGGACGATTTGATTGATAGCGGGAAGACGATACAATCCTACTCGGCGCGCGGGCACATGTGCTTGACCTTATATCGCAAGCCGCATAGTCCGCCGGGTTATGGTATCCGTACGCTTTCGGGGTGGCTTCAGTTTCCATGGGAGCATTCGGGACGCCCGGAGGACGCGGTGACTCGATTGTTGGAGTTTATTGGGGAGGACCCCACCCGGGACGGTTTGATAAAGACGCCCGAACGTGTGTGCCGCGCGTTCGCGGAAATGACGGCCGGTTATGCGCAGACTGCGAAGGACATATTGGGTACGGTTTTCGAGACGGAGTATGACCAAGTTATCATGCTTCGGGACATCCAGTTTTCAAGTCTGTGTGAGCATCACATGCTACCGTTCAGCGGGCTTGCGACGGTTGCCTATCTGCCGGGGACGGGTAAAGTGGTCGGTATTTCTAAACTCGCTCGGCTCGTGCAGATGCATGCGAAGCGGTTGCAGATACAGGAGCGTATGACTTCGGACATCGCGGATGACGTAATGAATATTTTGTCTGCGAAGGGCGCGGCCGTGATTATACGTGCAAAACATCTTTGCATGGGATGCCGGGGCATCAAAGACCCCGTTGCGAGCATGGTGACAAGTGAAATGCGTGGGCTGTTTCGGGAAGACGCAACGGCACGCGCTGAGCTTTTTTCTCTTGAGAAGTAATGTGGTCGCAATCCAAGACAAGCTAGAGCGTTCTTTCGCCCATGACGTGACGCGTTTTCTGCGGGCGCGTTTTGAGGAGATGGCGACGAAGTTGCGCCCCTATTTGCGGCGTGTGCGGCGGGATCGCCTCTCCGTTGTGGCGGGGTATTCTCGCGGAGTAGATAGGCGGCGGGCTGCGGACGCTTACCTTTTCGATCTGTTGGCACCGCTTGCAGATACTTTGATTAGCGACGAGGCGCAAACGGTCTTTGAGTTGCTTATTTTTCGGCATTTGCGGGCGGCATACGAGGCCGGGGCGGTGGATGCGCTTCACCGCATGGGATTTGAGGCGTCCGTTGTCGATAATCGCCGCCGAACGGTTGCGAAAGCGGCTGCGGACCCCATTATTTTCGAGCTGTCGGACCCCGAAATTATTGCCGCACTTGAGGAGCGTGCTCGTATTGTAGGGGCGGGCCTCACTCCGGCAATGTTAGGCGACGCGCGGCGGCTTGTTCGGGATAAAATGGTGTTCGGGGACCTCGGTGCACACCAGACAGCGACGCAGATTGCGGCCGGGGCTGGGATTCCGCACTGGAGAGGCTTGAAAATCGCTAGAACGGAGGCCGGACAGGCGTTTAACGGCGCGACTTTCGAGCAGTATTATCGGTCCGGGGTAAGGATGAAGGCGTGGCACACCGTTGGGGATAACCGTGTGCGGGACGATCACACTATGAACGCGGCGGAGGGCTATATTCCAATCGGAAACGCCTTTGGAAATGGTGAAATGTATCCCGGGAGCGGCTCTATCAATTGCCGGTGCGCTTTGCTGGCAGATATGCGGGACCCGAAGCTGGTTTTAACCCCGTGGTCGGGTAACGCAGGGGCGTATCTCGGCCCGACGTTGCCGATAGCCCCGCTGCCCGCGCCGACAGCGAGCGGCATTTCTCCTCAAATGCTTGCGCGCTTGCGGGCGGTTTCGTCGCCCGTGTCTAAGCCGAAGTTTCTCGGGCCTCTCGGTAAGAAGGTGGGAACAATACAATCGCAAATTGATTTGATTAGGGATAAGCTGAAGGAGCACGCCGACGATGTGGCATATACTTCGCATCTAAAACGGCGGCTCACTAAGCTGGAAAAACGATTGGTAGATGTGCAACAGGGCACTCTGCCGGGCAAGGTCAAAGCGATTGAGCTTATCGAAATCAAAGGTAAGAGTCCCGTTTCCCCCGAGTTCAAGGCGAGAGTCGTGAAGCATTTAGACTCGTTGCCGCAGAAGGACTTGGCACGCATAAAGAAAGCCGGGATCAAAGTACGCCTCGGTCATCACATGGATGAGGCGTTGCCGCGGGTGAAGGGTATGACACCCCGGGGCTATCCAGCGGGGACTAAGTTTAACGAAATCGAGGGGTTGTTTGCGCCTACGGAGAATCGGATTGTCTTGACGGAGTATAAACAGGATTGGGCGTCTACGCGGCTCACGAAGGCATATCTAAGCCCCGGTCGGCTCTCTACCACGGTACGACATGAGGTAGGTCATGCAATAGATAAGGCGCTGACAATACGGCCGGAGGGCGGCGGTAGAATTATTGCTTCGCAGCAAGCGAAGTATTCGGCGCAGTATCGTCAGGAGTTCGTCAAAATCATAAAGGAGACTGGATCGGAGCTGACGGAGACGGGGTATACGTTGCACGGCTCTGCGCGTATAATTTCTTATGAGCTTCAGCCAAATCCATCCGCGCTTAAGTGGGGCGGTTCGGGAGCGACAGACGCCGGTGCGTCTGAGATGTTTGCGGAGTTATATGCGCATCTCCGCGGTGGCGCAGCGAATCGAAGTGGGGGGCCTATTTACGCGGGCCGTTTTTCCAAGACGTTGGCAGTGGTGAAGGACATGATAGGGGGTTAAAGGACAATGACATTATTTATTTCGCTTTATGAGAATATGGTGGGCGTGCGTTGTCCCAGTCCTGGTCCCATCAAAGCGGACACGGAGTATGAGGTCCACCCGACGCAAGTTTTCCATGGGTACTCGTACGAAGAGCTGCGAGCAATGGGCGAAGGCATGTTTGAAGTACCCGTGAGGGAGGGCTGATATGTTTGACGGTATTGGGCGAGCAATGACCGCGCTCATGTGGATATGTGCTCTTGGCGTTCCGTTGGGATTGTGGAAGCTCGTTGAATTGATTATGTGGTGCTTTTCTCACATTCGCGTGGTCTAGTTCTGGCAAGCCACGCCTCCGCCTCCACTCTGGGGGGTTGCACGCGCGTGCAGATGGTTCGCCTCTTGACACGATTTTTTGTAGGTGCGATAATACGTAGGATTCCGATAGGAGGGTTATGATGGCGACCGCTTTAGATAAAAACGTGCGAGAGCTTCTGTCTCTAGTGTCCCCGGTCTATGCCGTGGTGGGACAAAGCGATGAAACCACGGTATCTATCAAGGGGTTTGCGAGTGTGGAAGTGATGGACCGCTCCGACGACGTTGTGCCCCCGGAGGAGTTTGACCTCGATCAGTTCATGGCGGCACCGACTCTGCTGGTCAATCACGATTACTGGACCGACACGATGGGGAATAAAGTGGCGGCCGGTCGCCCGGAAGAGGTGTACGTGGCGAAGCTGGTCCGCATCGAGGGGGATAAAGAAAATTGGGGCGTGTACGACGTAAAGAGGAAAGAAGTACGCAACACATACCCCCGCAATCGTGTACCTAATTTGAAGGCGGGCACACGGGGCCTCTTTATGGTCGCCAAAGTCACGCAACCCGAAGTCAAGCGCATGGTTGAGACGGGAGAGCTTGCGGCCTTCAGTTGGCGGGGTCAAACACACGTTCATTATCGGGTGGCTCCCGACGGCACGACGGAGCGGGTCTTTAAGGGAATCGATCTCTGGGAAATCAGTCTCGTAAACGTGCCGGACCAGCCGGGTTCCACGTTTATCATCGGTAAAACGGCGGCGGGACAGCCGTTTGCGATGGACGTGCCGAGCAACTCGCTATCGGTGCACCTTGTTCGATTGGACGGGGCACTGTTCTCGGGTACGTCCCAAGTATGCGAGACGCTCGAAAAATACAAAATGAAAAGTGACTCTTTGCGGCAGGAGGGGGACACGTACTTCGCCCTCCAAAGCAAAGGCGTCAATTTCGACTTGGATAATCTCGTAACCGTGCAGATTGCTCCGGGAGTGTCTGTCATTGCGGGGCCTGAAAAGGCCACTACGAGAAAGACTACTCTGGCTTGTGAGGCGTCCGCGCCAAGAGCCAAGGCGGCAGTCCCTACGTCGGGGATTGCTTCGATTTTAGCACCGTTTCAATCAATGGAGACACGCAAGATGTCTGAAGAGAAAACGCCGGACGCCGGGGACAAGTCCGAAGAGGTTAAGGATGTGAACAAGGCCGCTGCGGAGGCCCTGAGTAAGCAAGTCGCCGTCGCGGTTGCGGCCGAGATGAAGCCCGTTATGGAAGGCATCTCGGAGACGCTGAAGACCGTGGGCGAGGGTTTTGCTCAAATTGCTGAAAAGGCCGCAACGGACGAAGCCGCTGAAAAAGAAAAGGCCGAGAAGGAAGCCGCCGAAAAGGCCGCAAAGGAAGCCGCTGAAAAAGAGGCCGCGGAGAAGGCCGCCGCTGAAAAAGAGGCTGCCGAAAAGGCCGCCGCTGAAAAAGAAGAGAAAGAGAAAGACGCAGATTCGGAAGACGGAGACGGACCCGCGGAGAAAGCGGGCTTGGAAGAGGTGAAGAAGACGTTGGCAAGCTTGACCGATCAAATGGTTGTGGTTGCCAAGAGTGTCGAGGTTCTCGGGGAGGTTACTCCGCTGGAAACCGTGCGGGATGAGAAAGTCACCGCGAAAAAGGATGCTGACGCCGATCCGAATGAGTGTCTCGACACCTTGTTTCCCTTCACCGACTAGTTAGGAGCCGCGCGTTGCGGTGTTTCCGTTTTTTCGTTTTTCGTTTCCTAAAAGGAGAGTATTGTGTCTCAGCACGTTGAAATCAAGCTTCCGATTGAGAAGCTTATCCAAAGCAAGAGCGCGATTGATTCGAGTTCTCTTCCCAACAGCGTTTTGAATCGGCAGCAGAGCGACCGTTTCATTGATCTGGTTATCAATGAGTCGGTATTGCTGAAGCACTGTCGGGTCCAGCGCACTAACGCCAACAAAGGCGAGATCAATAAGCTTGATCTCGGTACCATCGTCACCGAAGGGGCGCATACCACGTCCATCGCTTCGACGCGGGTGCCGACCGAGAGCGTTGTCACGTATGACAACGAGAAGTATCGGTCCGCCTTTGACCTCAAAACCGACTTCCTGGAAGATAACCTGGAAGGCAAAGGCATCCGCGACACGCTGCTGACCATGTTCAGCAAGCGTATCAGTATCGATACGGAGATGGCGGCAATCGAGGGCGACGACAGTCTGCCCACGGGCGACACGCAATCCGTGACGAACAACCTGCTCGGCGTTAACGATGGCTGGAGTGTTATCCTCCAGGCGAACGTCCCCGCCGCTCAGCAGATCGACGCGGCCGGAGCAGCGCCGTCAAAGAAGCTGTATTACGACATGAAGCGTGCCATCCCGTCCCGGTACCGGGCCGCGAAGCCCGACTACGTGTGGATTGTTCCGTCGGGGCCGTCGGACAAGTGGCAGCTCGATTGGAGCGACCGGGAAACCTCGGGCGGCGACAATCAACTCGGCACCGCGAACAGCCTGAAGTTCTGGGGCATGACGCGCCCGGGGCCGTGGGGTATCCCGATGCTTGAAGTTCCGCTGATGCCGGAAGACCTGACGTGGGGAACCGCGGGTACAGACGGTTCGGAAATCTGGCTCACCCCGTTGAAGAACCTTATCTACTTCGTCCAGCGCGACATCACGATTGAGTGGGACCGTCGGCCGCGTCAGGACGTGTGGGAGGTGACCATCCACTTCCGCGTGGACTTCGAGGTGGAGAATTGCAACATGGTTGTTCTCGCGGAGAATGTGGCCATGTCCGGCTCGGACTACACCTAGTCCTTGCGGCGCTGGTGATTTGGGTTCATAGCCGCCCTATCCCGGATTGGACCCGGATAGGGTGGCTTTTTCCTTTGGAGGTGCCTCGTGGACGGATTTGAAGTGTTGGACGGGCTTGAAACTGCGGAGCCCTCGCTTGTTTTGCCCGAGGATTGGGAGGGGGCGCGGATATGCCTCCGGTTTTCTGGGGGCGTCGGGGACGTTGTGGTTGCGATAGGCGGCACGGCCGCGGCACTTGCTGCGAAGCAGTGTCATATCACGGCTGCGTCTTTGCCTCATCAAATGCCTCTGCTGCGGCAAATGGTGGGGGTAGACGCGGCATGTTCGTCCACGGCTCTGAACGACCCAGCAAATCGGCTGAAATACGATGTACTATTGGAGTTTTCGCAGGTCTTTAACCGTTCCCGCACGTTGCGGCCGGGGAGCTATTACGGGCACGTCACAAAGAGGGTAGGTATCCCCGTTTCTCCCGGGCGGTTTCTGTTTGCCGGGTCGGTGCCCCCGGTTCCGAAGTTGGCGGTTGTCCACACGGGTTCGTCTAACCCTAATCGGAGATGGGCAGAGGCGAAATGGCGGGCGGTCATCACTGGTTTGTCGGCACACGGATACGCGGTGCGCTGTCTGGGCACGAAAGACGAGTGGGGAATACACGCGCCCGGGGACAATATTGAAAAGCTAAGTGAGCTGTCTGACGATCTGTTGTGGCAAGCGGAGCAGTGCGCGGCGGCGGAGTTATTTGTGGGTACGGACTCGGGGTTCGCTCATATTTGTGGCGTGTTGGGGGTACCGGGGGCGGTTGTGTTTACGAATACAGAACCGGCGGACGTGATTGGGGAGTACCCGTCATTGAAGGCCGTTCACGCCTATGATAGACTAGGAGTAAGACCGACCCGAAGCTTGCGCAAGGACGATCCTGACGCGATTACGTGTGGGGCGGCAATAGAACCCGAAGATGTGTTTGAGGTGTTGCGGTTGTCGAAGCCCGAGGTGGAGCCCGTGGCGGAGCAACCGATTACACGCCCCCGCATTCTCGTTCCCTCGGGGCGAGGCACGGCGGCGATACGAACAATTGAACGAATGTGCGATGTGAGCTACGTTGGTCGAGAGGCCGAGTTTGATGCGGTTGTTTTTGTCTACAATAAAGGGACCCGGGCCGTTCGTACGGCGAGCCCGCCGCGCCTTTTGTTGGCATCTTGCACGGACCCGGATCAGGCGATGCGAGCGTTGCGTGAAATTCTAGCGGCGAGGTAATACGATGCCCATTCTTGGTGGATTTTGGGGAAACCCGATAGACACGACCGGGATTAATTTCCTCGGCACGTGGGACGCAAATGCAAACACCCCAACGATTGTGAGCAGCACTCATAGCGGGGACCCGGGGGATTTCTATATTGTTGGGACTGCCGGAACGACCAACATTGACGGAGAGGCAAGTTGGGCGGTTGGGGACTGGATTATCTGGGACGGAACGAAATGGAGGAAGCTGGACAATACGGACCTCGTGACCAGTGTGAACACTCAGACGGGTGCCGTTGTGCTCGGGGCCGGTGATGTGGGTGCGGACCCCGCGGGTACGGCGGCGGCGGGCGACGCTGCGCATCTTGCGGCATTCAATCACTCCCTAATTGCCACGGCGGTCCAGGCGAGCGTGCTTGAGGACCAGAAGGACCCGACCGGGTTCGTGAACCGTACGGACTCGTCGATTTCGTGGTCGGATGCCGGGCCGGGATACACGTTTACGATTGACAAGACGGGGGCGGGTTGGACGTTTTATATTGCGGGCGTCGCTTACACAAAGACGGCGGCTGAGTCGGTCCAGCTCAACCCGGCGTCAGAGGGTCTGCACTATATCTATTATGATGATTCTGGCGTGTTGCAAGAGACGAACGCGTGGTCCGATGCGTTGATTACGGATTATGCTCTTGTGGCGATGGTGTACTGGGATGCCACGAATAGTCTGGGCGAATTGATGGAGGAGCGGCATGGATGTAACATGTCGGGAACGACACATCATTATTTACATGACCAGATCGGAGCGGTGTGGGAAAGTGGCCTAGCTCTTGGCGATATATCGGCAGACCAGGATGGCAGCAATAACGCGCATGCGCAATTCTCCGTCGCCACGGGTGAGATTTACGATGAGGACGTGCCGCACACAATAAACGCAATTGCGTCTAATGTAGGACTTGAAATTTGGTACTTGGACGGTGCTAATTGGCGAAAGACCACGAATGCCGGGTACTCTTTCATTACGGATGGCGTGACAAGTCGCATTGCCTATAACAACGCAGGGGCACAGACGGCTGTTGGGGATGGGAAGTATGTGCTCGTGCACGTATTTGCGACGAACTTCGCAGACGGTAATCCGATTGCAATTCAAGGGCAAGCACAATATGACAATATTTTAGCGGCTAGGGACGGGGCTGAAACGGAAATTGCGGCTCTTAATTTGAGCGGGTTGCCAAGTCCTGAGATGAAGGCGATTGGTACGGTTATCTTTCAAACGAAAGATTCTTATACTAACGCGGTGAATGCCCGCATCCGTTCCACGGACGGCGGTGACGACTATGTGGATTTCCGTGTCAACGCGGCGGGCCGTGGTGCTCCTGCGACGGACCATGGTTCTTTGGGCGGGCTTGCGGACAACGACCACCCGCAATATGTGATTCAGGGGTTGGACACTAACGACTATTCGATTCGGCCGACCGTAGATGGTGCAACTGCTGGTAATGCTCGGGGCGAGAGTTCAGTGGACTTGCAAACGTCGCGGACGGCTGCGACAATGGTTGCCTCTGGTGCGAACAGTGTTATCGTCGGCGGGGCTAACAATACGAACGACGTTGCGTACGGACAAATTCTTGGCGGCCTCGGCGCTACCGTGTTGCGATACGGGGAGCGTGCGCAGGCAAGTGGACAGTTTGCGGCGGCGGGGGACGTACAGAACGGAGAGGCGTCGCTTCGGCGGTCTACAACGCATAGTGATACGACGTGGTACACGCTTAATCCCGATGGGACGGCTGCGACAAATCTGATTACCATTCCCGAAGACTCAGTAATGGTTTTCGATGCATTGATTAGTGGTATTACGGCGGGCGCAGCGGAGTCTTTTGGATTCCAAATCCGGGGCGTGATCGAAAACGACGGGGGTACTACCTCGATGAAAGGCACGCCGGTCATTGATATTTTGGACAGGGCGGACGACACGGATTTTGAAGTCCAGGCGATTGCCAGCGATGCGAATGACGCGCTGCTGATCCAAGTTCGGGATTCCGCGGGAGACTCTGGCCTGACCGTTCGTTGGGGCTGTAATGTTCGATGGCAGGCCACGATTTATCCGGCACCTTAAAATCGGGAGTTTGAAAATGCAATTTGACCACTCTGCGAAACTAATCGGTGAGGGTCTACTCAGCTCTTTGGTTGTGTTGTTTGACGGCGGCGGCAGTGCCATCACAACAGGGGTGAAGAGTTTTATCCAGATGCCCTTCGCGTGTACTATCACAAAGGCCGTCCTCTTGGCGGACCAAAGCGGTAGTATCGTGATCGATATTTGGAACGATACGTACGCCAATCATCCACCCACGGACGCGGATTCAATCACGGCTTCAGCGCCGCCCACGTTGAGCACTGCGGTTAAGTCTTCGGACAGCACGTTGACCGGCTGGACAACGGCAATAGCGGTGGACGACATTCTGGCGTTTAATGTGGACTCGGCAACCACGGTCACGCTTGTGACCCTCATCCTTTCCCTGGAGCGATAATGAGCGCGTTGGCAGACGCGGTTGCCTACCGCGAAAAATTAAGAGTCTTTCATAACGAGTCGTTGCCGAGCGGGGAAATCCGCGGTGCCGACAAGGAGTGGCGTCGTGATATTTGGCGTGAGAGTCAGCGTATGGCGACGCAGCAACTTCGGGAGGCTCGTAAGGTAATCAAGGCCAGAAAAGTAGACGCAGACCTTGAAAGTATTGTCGGCCTGGACAAGATGAAGTGGCCTGTCCATTGCAGTTCGTGGGAGGATCGGCTAGAGCGTATTTGCATGTTGCGAAACGTGTATCCCGAAGGGTACGAAAAACACGGTGTCGTGGATAATGAATACGTAAAGCTCAAGCAGTCGCCAGATGCTAAGCACCTCAGTAAGAGTGTGCCGTTGATCTGGAGAAAAGACCCGCCCCCGCCGGACCCCTACGAGGACATTTATAACGATTACTCGCTCACGAATGTTGGCGTCTCCTATACGATAGACACTACGGATGGTCTATGGGTAAATGTCAGCAATCAAAACAGAGCCGATGATTGGGTTATTTGGAAGGACCGTAACCCCGATTCGTTTTCTAATTTTGAGCACTTGTTCAAGTTCACGCCCGGCATTTCTGGGTTCGCAGATTGGGCAAGCTGTACGGCGTGGGGCGTGGTGAATACGTCTCCCGCAACACGTCGAGACGGGTATGCTTGGATAGTCAACAACGATGACGCTATGTTCGGTCGCCCGTATTCGAGCAATACCGGGCCGACGAATAAATACTATCTGTATTGTTGTTATGGGGCGGGAACCGACAACGATAACGGTGACCAGACAGAGGGCACTGCGTACTATCACACCGTCGAGCGTATCGGTGTTGATTTGCAGATGGAATATCGTACCGGAAGTCATTCGGGAACACTAATTGATACTCTGTCCGCAACGAATGACAGTGCGGTAACGACCTACAGATACAACGTTGCAGTCGCCGGATGGGACGAGGCGAATAGCTGTTGTGCAATGAGCTATAAATTTGAGGACTTTGATGTTCAGTGGGGGTACACTCCGGGCGGCGGAGGCCCTCGAACCTCGGCAGTGATTATGAGCCTATAACGTTTTTGAGAGGAGATAGAAATGGCGTCAGCCGCATCAAACCAGACCATCACGGCCGCGGAAACGGTACTGTTCAATCAGGCTGCGGACGGGGGTCACTGCAATGAGTTCTTCGTGGGTGTTCGTTCTACCGCGGCGAACCCGTTGCAAGTGCACGTAGATGGATTGCACAAATCCGGGGAGTTCGTTGGCATGCCCGCGGGTTCGTCTTTGAGTTTCAAACACAACATGCACGGTATCGGCAAGGTCCTCGCAAAAGGGGAAGGCGGGAACTGCGCCGGTGTTGACTATTGTGTAATCAGTCGCGTCGGTTTCTAAGGGGAAAGAAATGTCCTACACGCCTCCCGGCGGCCCGGGTGCCGCTTACCAGATGGTTCGATTGTTCACGGTGTTTGATACCGCGGAACGTCGTAACCTATTGAACAACAATCTAACGTCGATTGCGGATGCAATTACTTCGGACGCGGCGGACATTGCTGCGAATACCGTGGCCATCGCTGCGAATACCTCGGCCATCGGTGTGAACACGCTGGCTATCGCTGCGAACGTGGCTGACATTGCCACTAACACGGCTGACATTGCCACTAACACGGGCGACATCGCTACTAACGCGTCCGGCATTTCCGATAACGTGACTGCGATAACTGCTTTACAGTTTCCCGCGCAGACAATCATTACCGATGCGTCCTATAACGTTGTGGTCGGGGATAACGCAACGGTGTTGAACGCAAATCACGCCGTCGGCTGCGCGATTACAATACCCGCGGCGCTTGTTCCTACGGCGGGTTTTCAAGTATTGATTCGGCAGGTCGGCGCGGGCGCAACTACTGTCTCGACTGGCGCGGGTGCGGACTTGAACGGGGTGGACGGTGGCACGTGCACCATTTCCGCGCAGTGGAAGTCTGTTTCTGTAACGTACGTCTCGGCCGCGATTGGTTGGGTCGTAGAGGGAGCCCACGGTGGAGTCGCCTAATGACTATTCGATTAAATACTATTGCGATGAATCAACAAGGTCTGACAGAGCCGGATTTTGCTACGGATGCATTGATCTGGCTGACGGAGGGCGGTCTAAATTTTGACGGCGGTTCGGGTGCTCTGACCTCTTGGGACAATAGCGGCAATGGTGGGTCGAATTATGATTTGGACACTGTAGGGGTTCCACTTGGTACTTCCGAGGTTACTAGAGAAGGACATTCTGGATTATTGATACAAGGAGGCAGCGACATAACACCTTCTGCGGGGTATCAAGTATTACCGAATTTTAACGGTGATATTTTCATGGTGTTGAAGCCGGTTTCGGCCAATACTCAAATTTATTTGCCAGATGCTTTCCCCGCCCCCACAACACCTCCGCCTTATCATTCGGCTGGTTTTCAGTTGAATTATGGTGCTTCCCCGACCTATATCCTGGGTCTAATTTGGATTGATACAACGTTGTACGCACAACCCTTCACTGGAGCGGCGAACAAGTACGCAGACTGTTCTATCTTTAACCCGAATGAAGGTATTTATACTCTCGCGGGCACACACAACGGAGAGTCATATTGGTCAGGGGCGGGGGGTTATCATATTTGGTATAACGGGGGCGGGTTGTGGTACATGTCAACCACTGTTGGGGTTCCTCCTGCGACTGCGTGGTACGAGAAGTCCGGTAGTTCCGATCCAGATGGTGACTATGCGCCGAAAGGAATTGCGAGCGGTACGTTTACTGTCACAAGTGGTGTAGACCCGGCCCCGAATACTGCGTTCCTAGTGCACCTCAAGAAAAGCGATGTAAGTGGGAAACTGGAGTGGGAGATGGGTACGCTATCCGGCGATGAAAACATGGGGGCGTCTAATTTTAGCTGGGCAAAGATAGGTAAGAATACTAACGCGGGGGACCTTGAGCTGTATGAGGTCGCCGTGTTCAATTCTGTGTTGTCGGACAGCGATGAACAAGCCGTTATAGATTGGTTTGAATACAAGTGGAATCTTTAACGCGGGAAGTACGATGGGAAATTACACAACGACCGCCGCGGTTCGGGCATTCAAGATCAACGGCGCAGTGGTGGACCTATCCGCCTACACAAACGATGAAATCGATGCAGAGATCACACTTGCGGAGGCGGCGATTGAGGCTATCTGCGGTGACATTTTCTACACGAAGGCGGAAACCAATCTGTTTGATGGCAACGGGCTCAGCACACTGTTCTTTCAGCCGGACCCGCCGTACCCTTTGCTCTCTATTACCACGTGCAAGAACTTGGATATTGACGGAACAACCGTTCTGGATACGTATGTGGAAGGCGATGATTATGTTGCCTATGATTACTATATCCAAGTCGCGTTTGGGTGGAGTGATGATAGTCCGCGCAGGCGGATTGGACGTGGCGGCGTGTGGCCGAGAGGGCAGCAAAATATTCAGATTGTCGGGACGTGGGGCCGTGCAAGCACTCCGGCGGAGATCACGCGGGCTGCGATTCTAATGGTGTTGGAGCGGTTGAAGCCTGGAAGCACAAAAATGATTCTTGCGGGCGTGCAGAAGGTGACGTGGGATGATTTCGCCATAGAGTACGACGCGGGTTTTAAGTTTGGGCAACAGACCGGCATTCCCCTGGTCGATCAAATGCTCAGCCGGTACTTGAACTTCAGTAGCATGTTTCAAGCGGTGCCGGATAAGAAGCAGACGTTTGACAATCCCCGCTGGTAGGAGTTGCACGCACGTGCAAGGGTACGATGTCTCATCCTTTGCTTGGATTAGTACACACCGTTGATATTATTCGCAAGGCGGACGCGGATGACGGCGCGGGCGGCATCACGCCCGGGGGCGCTGAGACGGAGGTGTACGCGTCGCGGGCGTGCCGATTGACGGTTGCCTCTATTGAGGAGCGGATACAGCGGTTCGGACAGGCGGGCAAGCGCGGGTGGAGCGTGCTCTTGGAGTACTCCCCCAACATTGCAGAGGGCGATTTTGTGCGGGTGACGTACGGGGACCCCCCGAACAACACTCCGCCTATCCCGGCAACGTTGCCCACGTGGGGCACGGTTATGACCCCGGCAGACGTACAGACGCTAGACTCCGACCTAGCGACCCCTCCCACGTACACGGACGGCACGTATACGCTCGCTTTCGGGGGTCAATGGGTGTTTACATACCCCGGGGGCACCATTGCTCTAGGCGGCTCCGCAACGGATAATCCGTGGGCGCTGTCTGGGTGGCCAGACGCGGGGGACGCGGCGGGGTATTGGGAGGTCACCTACGGGTGGGGGACTAAGGATTTTCGGGTACTGAGTGCTCGGGACCAGATTGATGAGGTGGGCGCGTACCACCACACATCCGTGATTACGGAGTACGAGGGGGTCTAAGATGCATGTGGTCATGAGGCTGGAGGGAATGGAAAAAGTGCGGGCGCGGCTTGCGGGCGCAGCAAGCAAAATGCCCGCCGAAGCCGCGGCGGCGATGTACACGTCGGCGCAGCACATTCTTGTCCCCGCGATGCGTATGAAGCTGACTAAAAATCGCAGTATTTTTCGCGGGCAGCTCTTTCAGCGAATGGGTACGCGTTTCTCGGAGGGCGGTGTTTCCATCGAGGTGGGGGCGTTGGGGGTGCCCTACGGCTACCACGTGGAGCGCGGATGGAAGCCGGGCGAGGAGACGGTGGATTTTGGAAAGATTTTGCAGTACGTAAAGAAGAAGATGTTTGGAGGTCGCCGTATTGGCAAGAGCGGGCGGGCAAGCGCGGAGTCGCTTGCGTGGGCGATTTATGATACACTGGAAGAGAAGGGGGCGAAGCCGCATCCATTTGTCATTCCGGCGTGGGAAGAGCGTCAAGACGAGTGGTCGCTGGACGTGGTTCGGCGGTTGAAGACCCGGTTGGGAAAGATATAATGGCGTGGGTGGGACAAGAAAAACTGAACAAGGCAATCGTCGCTGAGCTGGTATCGGATGCTTCGTTGGTGACGTTGACGGAACATAGTGCGACCGTGTTGCACATAGGACGCGATACCCCGCTGGTGAAGGGTCGAACGCCCTTCCTCGGGGTGCGTGTGGCCTCCTCTGTTCCGCTGGTGGGTGTAGAGGTGACAAAGCTCCAGAATGCGACGGTGGAGTTTCGCGCTATTGGTGAGGGGGCGGCCGGGGAATTGACAGCGATTAAAATAGCTGATAGACTTGAGGAGTTGCTCCACGCTGCGGACAATAATAGGAGCTATTGGGACCCGAGTGATACGGCTGTACGCTGTTATGGTTCCCGGTTTCTATCCCGCGCCGGACAGATGTATGATGAAGATACGGATACTTGGGAAGTGCTGGTCAGGGCGGCTTTGATTTGGATTGGGGTCCCCTGCCCGGTAGCATAGTTTACGAGGTGCGGAAGAAATGGCTAGTTCCGACAACATTCTTATCGGCGCTGCGCAAATTTCGCTCGACGGTGTAGACCTTGGATATACGAAGGGCGGAACGATGCTTCGTTACGAGCCCACGTTTGTCGAGGTCGAAGCGGATCAAGCCGTTGGCGTGGTCAAACGAGGCCGCGCGAACGAACGGTTTTACATTGTGACGACCCTGTTGGAAATCACCTTGGAGAACCTCCGTATCGCGTTCATGCTTCCCTCCGCAAGTCTTAGCGGCTCAACGCTCACGCTCGGATATAACGATTCGTGTTGGGTTGATGAGCATGCCCTGGTCTTGGTAGGGGAGGCTCCTAGTTGTGCGACGAGGACGGTCACCATCACAAAGGCGATCACGTTCAACAACAAAGAGTATAACATGCAACGCGATGAAGAGAGCGGAATCGAAGTCGAGTTCGAGTGTTTGAAAGACTCGAACGGCGAGTTCGGCACAATCGTTGACACCTAATCCGGGAGGTTTTGCAATGGCTTCAAGTGAACTCGGAAGCTACGTGGACACTACTCTTACGGCGCAGGGTATCAACACGGCCCCGGAGGTCAAGAACTTTCGGGTGCCGGGGGAGAGGCGAAACAACGCATACTCTCCCACGGCGGGTCAAATGTTCACGGCGCTTGCGGCAATCAATACCGCAAGAGGTACGCAGTGGACGAGCAGGAAGCGCGTGCGGCACGACGCGCTCCGACTGTTGCAAGAGGGTGCTCTATAGAACGCGTGGTGTAGCGTGTTCGTTTTTCGTTTTTTTAGAATAAGGAGATGGCCAGATGGGTCATAGCTATGTTCAAGGGGGTGCGAGCAATAACATGGGCGACTTCACCGTTGTGAAGTCCAACCCTTCTGGCACGACGGTACGTTTCACGGTCACCGACACTGCCTATAAGCTCACGACCTCCAAAATGATTCGCATGGTGATTGGAGATGCGATTGACCAGTTTATCGCCGCGGAGCGCAGCGACCTGGACACGAACGGGGACACCGACGTGAAGGGTTCTGGCGACTACGAGGGCGTGGGCGACGGTTTCAAAAACGTCGTTTGGAACTTCGCTGGGAAGTACGCTGAGCTAACGCTCACTTCGCTGACCAACATCGCCGCGACTGGTAACATCACCGTCAGCATTCCGTATGCCGACGTGATCTAAAGCAATCGCCCCCGCCCGGGGGCGTTGCGGGAGATGAGTAGATGCAAGACAGTGAATGTAAAAGTCGCAGCGCCCCGTTCGGTACAAAAGACCTGAACGAGGCTGCGTTTTTGTGGTGTCAGGAAGGTGTGAACTTGCTGCGCGTGGAGGCGGCCGGGGAGGGCCGGGGCATCACAATCTTCTTTGTTTTTTCTGTTGATGCCACCGAGGAAGCACTACGACAGCTCATGTTCGACTATCGGAACGGGGCAACGACCGTAGAGCCTCAGCGATATGTGCAACAGCAGAACAATCTTCGGGATATGCTTCATAGTAGTTTGGCACGGACCAAACGGAAGCGACCCCACACCTACGAGACGATGAAAGATAAAGACAATGACACCGACTGAACGACTGGTGAACGTAGGCGTTCCTATTACGTTGAAAGCGATTGGGGACGTGCGTGTTCGGGAGCTGACCCTGGAGCAGATTGTTACCATTGCCGGAGACTTGGCAGTGGTGTTGAAAGGGTTGCCCTCCCTCGCGGATGAGACGGCTGACAAGGAGGCTGCGATAGCGTGGCTGTTGGAGGCCGTAAAGAGGCCGGAAGTATTGGCTGCGTTGCGACAGGTCGCCGCTTCGACGTGTGGCACGACGCCTACGATGTTTGAGAACATTGGAATTTCGGATTGGGTCAAGTGGTTGAACGCGGCGAAAAAGGCAGTTGATTGGGAGGAACTGCGCGACCTTTTTTCGGAGATGATCCCGCCGGGGATTTTGACCCCGAGCGAGCCGCCGATGACATCAGCGACTTGATTGACCAGTTCGCTTCGGAGTACGGGTGGGGAGATAGAGACACGTTGAAACACACGCTGTTTCAGCTTGAAAGCTATTCCGATTCCATTAGCATACGACGGGCGGAAGCTCGTGTAGAACTCGCGGAGACAATTCGAGCCGCGCAAGCCGAGGCCGGTGCGTACCGCCGATGGGTGACTCAGGTAGTCGGAGACAGCGGCGATGAGGACGGGGAGAGGCCGAGAGGGTTCGCGTATCAGAAAGAGGGTGACTGATGAACCTTGGAGAGGCTGTTCTACGTATTAGCGCTCACGCGGGTGGTTTCACAGCGACGACCAATAAGGTCATCACTAAACTGCGAACAATCGGCAAAACCGCGCAAGCCGTTGGCATGAAAATGCGAACGATGGGCATGCAAGCGAGTTTCATGGGCGCTGCAATTGTTGCTGCCCTTACTCCCGCAATCGTGGCGGGGGCCTCTTTTGAGAAGCAGATGTCCTCGGTTGTGGCCGTGGTGGACGAGCTGCGACCGTCTGCCGCGGGTGCCGCGGAGGCATTCGCTGGTTTTACGGAGCAGGTGCTTCACTTGGGAGCCACTACGGAATGGACGGCCCGGCAAGTGGCGGAGGCTGCGCATTTCTTGGGATTAGCGGGCTTCTCCTTGCAAGAGATACAAGAGGCTCTCCCTGCGACCCTTCAACTTGCCACGGCGGGCTCCCTTGATCTTGGACGGGCCGCGGAAATTGCGGCGGACACGCTGCGCGCTTTTGGGCTAGAGGCGCACGAGTTGGGTCGGGTGGTTGATGCTCTTGCGAAGGCTGCGACCACGACGAATACAACCGTAGAAAAGCTCGGGGAGTCCATGCGATATGCCGCTCCCCTCTCAGCTTCTCTAGGGCAGACCGTGGAGCAGACGGCCGCGGCGCTCGGTCTGTTGGCAAATGCGGGCATCAAGGCGAGCCGGGGTGGTACCGTGCTCGCAAATATGCAAGCAATGCTAGTCAAGAATACGGAGAAGGCCGACAAAATAATGCGTCGGCACGGTATGACATTTCGGGACATTAATCCCGAGGTGCAAAAGCTCGCAACGGTGATTTTGAATTTGAAGGAGGCCAATCTTTCCGCGCTGGAGGTGCTTGAGATTTTCCGCTTGCGTGCGGGGCGTGGCGTGCTCGCGTTTATGACGCAATCAGAGGAGAAGATTCGCCAAGTATTTGCCGGGTTGGAAGATGCGGCAGGGGTGGCGAAGGAGATGCAGGAAATAAAATTGGACAACATTACCGGCGCTTTTGTGCTGTTGAAGTCCATATTGGAAGGCGTTGCAATTGATATTTTCAATGCAATGAAGACGGACCTCGAAGAGCTACTCACTAGCGCCCGGGAGTGGGTGGCGGAGTTGAAGACCTGGATAGGGGCAAACGAGGAGCTGGTTGCGTCAATTGGCAAGTTCGCCGCGGGGCTGGGACTCGTGCTCATTACGGTGGGACCGCTGTTGATGATGCTCGGTATGCTTACGAGTGCGGTCGGTGGGCTGTATACGGCTTTTGCCGGGCTGGTGGGATTGCTGGCGACGAACCCGATTGCGCTGGGGGCGATGCTGATGGCGTTGCCCGTGCTCCTCGTTTTGTTCAAGGATTTGAAGGCCGCGCTGCGCGGGGTAAATACCGAGATGAGGCATGCTCGACAGGCAAGCGATAAAAAGATACTGATGGACAATCAACACATGCGGTCCCTGGAGGCGCTTGCTGAGAAGGAGCAGCTTACGAACGAGGAGATGAAGGAGGCGACGCGGCTGATAGAGGGGCTGGAGAAAGATTACGGGGACCTCGGTATTGAGGTGGACGAAACTACTAAGAGCATCACGGGGCTCGCGGCTGGACAGGAGCGGTATAATGCGGCGGTTCGACAACGGCGAATAACGGCGCTAAATAAAGAAATCCGTGAGTTGCGGGAGAATCTAACCGCCTCTGTAGACGCTGCGAAGCTCGGGGCCGGGTGGTGGCGATCTTTTCTCAACAAGGTGGCCGCGGGGTTGGAGCTGAATGAGGACCTAACGGAGCAGCAAAATAAGGCGCTCCAAAAACACCACGACCTATTGAATCAACTAATTGACAGTCAGGCGGAGTTGAACGCGTTGCAAGCGGGAGAGAACGTGCCGATTGCGGGGGGCGGGGACCCGGAAGCAATGGCGCGGGAGGCTCGTCGGATTGAAATGCAGGCGCGCATTCTTGAGCAGGAGGCGGAGTTTGAGAAGCAGTTGAAAAAGGTCGCAAAGATAGAGGCTGAGATTTTTGAGGACGACCACGAGGGCCGCGCTGGTGCTATACGGGAACTGGAACAACAGGCGGAGGTACGTCAGAAGGTGTTGCAAGATGCGATTGACCTCGCGGAGAAGGGGCGGGTTGCGGCACGTGCCCAAGAGGAGGCCGCGGCGGCAGAGGTGAGGATGCTCCAAGAAAAGGGACAACTCGGGAGCGAATTACTTGCGCAGAAGCAAGTGGAAGAACAATTAGCGCGGGGGGTAGCGGAAGCGCGGGAGCAGGAACTTCAACGGCTCCAACATCTACGAGAACAGAACACCATCTTCTTGGAACAGCAGACGCAAAAGGAGCTTCTGGAGGAGAAGGAAGACCGGCTGAAGTTCATGGAGGACATGCGGATTGCTGAGTCGCGGTACGGTAAAGACAAAATAGAAACCGCCCGGCTGGAGGCGGAACAGCGGTTGCGGATAAAGAAGAAGGAGATTGAGGAGACGTTTGCTCTGTCTAAGGAGCTTAGCGACAAGGAAAGAAAGCTTGCCGAGCAGCAAAAGGCAGAGGCGTTGAAGCTTGCCGAGGCAGCCGCAAGGGCGCACGTTAAAAAGGCAATGGATGAGGAGGCTGAGAAAAAGAAGAAGACGACTAATATTGCGAAGCGGGAACTGGAGTTGGAGCGTAGCATTTCCGGGCAGCTCGTTAGGCGGGTTCGCTCGTTGCGGGACATTTTAATGCTCTATCAGGCTATCGCAATCGTACGGCAGATTCAGGAGAACCGGGCGAGAATTGCAGCGGATCAGGCAATCTTGGCGGAGGAGAAGCTCTCGCGGTTGTATGAGCGGCGCGCCCGGATGAAAGACGACTCGGCCGCGGCTGAGAGGCTGGATTTGCTAATTCGCCGTACGAAGACGCAGGCGGAAATGAGTCAACAAATCGCGGGTAAGCGTGCCGAGGAAGCGCAATTGCCCGGGGCGTCGGAAGCGAGTGCAATGTTGGTCGAGAGATTGGCGGTCCTTCAGGACGACGTGTTGACGCTTCACCACGGCATCGCCGCGGCATTTCAAAGCATAGCTAACGATTTTCAGACCGCGCCGGTCTTGTGGGTGGATGCTTTTGTGGGGGCGTGGCAGATTGAGGCGCAACGCATGGTGGACGCGGTACAATTCACGATGCAACAGATCAAGGTAGAGCTAGACCCCGCTACTACGCACTCCCCCTCCTTGCTTCAGGTGATGGATATGAACGTGGCGGCGGTTGCGGGCGGTGTTGGAAAGGTGGTGGGCTCTCTGGAGCAGGCGTTGCCGCGGCTGCGTAGCATGTCTATCTCTCGTGCACTGGCGTCGCCGCCCGCGGGGCGTGTGGATACAGGTGGGGCGTTACAGCCTATGACGCAGACTTTGAACGATAACCGGCGCGTGGAAATGCAAGTGAACAACAATCTGGACTTGGATAGTGTTGAGCGTCGTATTGGCAACGCGCTTCAGCGGTCCGGCATGCAAGGCGGGGGAATGTAATGGCGTATCCACCTAGAGCCTCCTTGGCAGGGGTTGACTTGCCGGTTCAGTTTAGCTATACTCCGTATGTCCCTCGTAAGCGGACCAATACGAGGGCGACGGCGAATGCGGTCGTGCATCAGTACGCAAAACCGGCGCAGATTGTGCACGGGGACAGCGGCCTCCCTTGGACTTGTCCCAAATGCACGCCCGTTGAGTGGCAACAGTTCTATACGTGGTACGCGGTTGACGTATCTACACTGTACGCCTTTGTCGGGTATTGGGGGGAGACGCTGAGCGTGCGTTTCATTGAGTTGGATGAGCCCTCTGTTCGCGGTCGCATGTTTGACGTTTCAGGCATGTTTCAAGTAGTATGCGTGACAGTAGCGATGAACGCGGTCTGCGAGCCGGTCATTTGACCTTGCACGCACGTGCAGACGGAGTAGGATATGACAAAATGGTACCACGACATTCGCCCTTCGGGCGAGCACGCCCCGATTCATAGCTTCAGCCGAGTCTACGCGGCTCTCCTTGACAGATTGTGCCCTCCGCCCGGGCAGTCCTGGTCTGTTTTTGAGTGGGGGCCGGGGCTGAGTACCGACCTTGCGATTTCTGCGGGAGCAGCGGTCGTTAGTGTTGAGCACGATAGGCAATGGTTGCACCCACACGCACCGGGGTTGCTCCAGCTCTACGTATCGCCGGGCAGTGCGCGGTACGCCCGACTTGCGTGTGATAGAAAACACGATGTTTATTTCGTGGACGGGCGTCGTCGGGTGGCTTGTCTGCTTGCCGCGAAAATAAGTATTGGTCGGGGCGGTGACGGGGTTGCCGTCTTACACGACGCGCAGCGGCCGAGGTATTTGGAGGGCTTAGAACTTTTTGAGTATGGGGTCGCCTTTCCCGATGGCGTGGCGGCGGTTTGCCGTAACGCGGTAACGTGGGGCGCGCTCTGTGCGGAGAGAGACATACTATGACGTGCGGGTATAACATATATCAGGGACTATACACGTATCCAGTATTTCCGCAATTGGATTGGAAGAGCGATGCGCACCTTGAGCCGCCCGTTCTCTTGTATCCAGGAGAGGGGCAGAACATCTGTACGGAGCCCTTCGACCAGGAGGGTAAAGAATACTTGGACGCGTCGGGGTGCAATCTACAGTGGGAGGCAGTGGACGGTGCCACACATTATATTGTTCAGTGGTGTAACGAATCGTCTTTTGCGGGACCCACGCTGCGCAGTTCGCAAACAACCGACACGAATTATCATCTTTTGTACCGCCGCGATATTCGTATGGGCGAGTCTCTGTATTGGCGGGTGATGGCGCACGACGGCGCGGGTGGTATCTCGCACAAGAGCGAGGCCCGAAGTTTCAAGTGGGACTGTCCCACGGGTCGCAAGGCCGAGCCGAAGTCCTCGGCGGGTACGAATGACGGGTATTGCGATCTCTTCAACGTGACCATGGAGTTGAACGGGCCGGGACCCCGGGTGCACTGTTGCACGCGGGAGCTATTCCATCTCAAGTTGACGTATGATTGTAAGGACGCGGACGGAAACGACTTGATTACGTTTGGCGGTACGAGCTGGACTGTGATCCAAAATCCAGACGATGAGGGGGTGGTGATTGGGGGGAGCAATAACGGCTCTTGCATCGTGGACATTTTGTGCGAGGAGACAAGTCAGTTCTGGCTGTTGGCGTGTGCAAATTTCACCATCGTGGCAACGGGTGAGACGTTTCAGTGTTGCAAGGCGGAGGAGGTCACTATTGACTGCGACACTTCCTATCCGGGGTACTTGCCGGGCACGGGCGGCAAGCCGTGGTTGAAGATTGACCCCCGTGGGATGGGAGAGTCCACGTTTCTGTACCCCGACCCCGCATACCGTGGGACGGAGACGGCCGGGTACGCGGACCCCGGTAGCATTGCTGGAAAGGGTATTGTCGGAAAAGGGCGAATTGCCGTGGGGCCGGTTATTCAGACACGGCATGAGGTGTTGACAACGGCACCGCGGGAGGAGTGTAAAATCGACCCCGGGCGACCTATTTATACCGCTTGGGAGGCGCGGGTGCACTTGCCGGAGCGGTGGACTGCTGATGACATTTATTATGGGTACGGCCTCACCGCCTTCGGGAATTATTTGGGGGTCTACTACGGTTGCGGGCTTGCCCTGGACGATGTGGGGCGTCTCTATGTAGATTACGGCTGCGGACTTGTATGTGATGACGGCGTGCTCAGCGTGAATTACGGGGACGGCCTCCTATGCGAAGACGGTGAGCTGCGGGTGTACTATGGAGATTGTTTGGAGTTTGATGCGGGCAAGGTGCAAGTGAACACGGACGCGGAGTGCACGTTCCCGATATTTTCGGTGGACCCCGGCTCGGTATATTTATATACTGCAAACGCTCGCGTTTATTTTCAGATGTCCGGCACCCAATACGATTTCTCGAAAACGGAATGCGGCTTGTTGCTGGGGTCTTGCGATGCGGCGGACACTTGGCAAGTTGCTTTGGATACTTTTGTGGGCCTCAGTTGCCACGATTGCCTGGAATACTATGGATTGATTTAGGAGTAAGATATGTCAGAAACGTTGGACGAGCAGTGGGCGGAGGCAATCCAGAGGGAGCTTGCCACCTCCAGTCTTTATCGATATGCTCCGATGCGGAGTCAGCCCCGGGGCATGCGGTTGGAGGCGGAGGGGACCATTAGCATGGGTGGCTCTGCGGAGATGCGCAAGTGGCGCGTCGAGTTGAGGGAGGCCGGGCCGACTTTATTGTTGACCAACGCAGAGGGGCATCCCACGGCGACGCTGACGCTGGACCCGGACGGGGTCTGGTGTGGGCGAGAAGCGAGCGGTGATAAGTGTCGGTTGACGTGTATCAGTAGCAGAAGGGGGAGCTGGAAGGCACTTGCCTCCCAGCGTACTTTTTCCAGGGCAGTCGCCATCGACCCCAACGACCCCGACTTCCGATACCTTGAACCGCTCGCCCGAGGACTCGATTGGTCCGCGCAGCGGTACGACATCTGCGAAACCGAAGCCTACCAAAAAGAAAGGATGCGGTTGCCGGAAGTGACGACGGCGGTTGCCGTTGTGGGGCACGACCGTCCGACCTATTTTTCGCAGACAGTGCGAGCCCTTGCCAAGAATGCTCGCATCCACGAACTGCCCGTCTTTGTGTTTTTGGACTATACTGAAAATCAAGACGCCACGGATGAGCAAGAGGAGTTGGCGAAGGACCTGTTGCCGGGGTGCGTGGTCACTCGGCGTCCTGTGAATTTTGGTTGCGGTCGAAATATCATCGACGCGCGGCGGCAGCTCTTTGATAATCTTGGGTACGCCCGGGTCTTTGTGTTTGAGGACGACATGGTACCGGGGTCGCAGTATTTGTTCTTTTGTGAACGCCTCTTGGATTGGGCGATGCAGAATTACGCGAATGTTGGGGCGGTTCAGGGGTGGAATTTGTGTGTGATGGGACCCGCTACGAAGCAGACTCATTTGGCAGAGGTGCGCGGGACGTTTGCGAACTGGTGGGGGTATTTGATGCATCGGCGGGCGTGGCGATCTTTTGCGCCGTGCTTATACCGATACGAGGACCTGTTTCTTGGGGCGGTCCGCTACAACGACCGGCCCCATCGCTCTATTCTCGATTGGTTCAAGAGGCGGGACGCGGAACCACGTACCGAACGCAACCCCGGGTTTCCGGTGGACGCGGCGTGGCGGGCTTCTTTGGAGGCACACTGGAGAAGCCCCGCCACGGGACAAGACGCGGCGACCGAGCACCTATTTCATGCCGCGGGGTGGGTGCGACTCGCCCCCGTTGTGAACCGCGGGTTGTATATTGGGCAACGCGGCATTCACATGTCGCCGCCTCAATTTGTGCGGGATGGGTTCAGTGCTATGCAGTTAGACGAGTTTGGGGAGACTCTCACGTTTGAGCCGGTTGAACCGGGAGGGTGCACGCACGTGCAACCCTCGCCCTATCCCGGATTTCGGTACGTGGAGGCGTAATATGTTTGTTAGTTTTGACTCGTTTACACGGACGCTCAACATGTTGCGGGCCGTGGTGTGTGGGGAGACGGTCAGTGAGGATCGGATGAAGGCGCGGCTCGTTATTTGTTCTACGTGCCCCCACGTCACGGAGTTGGGGGGCTCTATGAGTTGCGGGATTTGTGGGTGTAAGCTGAAGGGAGACAAGTCGCTCATTAATCTTGCAAAATACGAGGAGACGGCTGCGTACGGGTGCAAGGCTCCCGGGGGGTCAAAATGGAAAAAGATTGGAGTATGACATGAGAATTGCCGTTGACTTTGACGGAACCATAGTGGAGCACAAATTTCCTGACATAGGCAAGCCCGTCCCGGGAGCGTTTGAGTGGATGCGCCGGTGGCAGGAGCACGGGGCCACCCTTATTCTCTGGACGATGCGGAGCGGTCTTTACTTAGATGCCGCCGTGGAATATTGTACCCGCGCGGGAATCCAGTTTGATGCCGTCAACGAAGGCGTGGGGGACAGGGCATGGACGGAGAGCCCGAAAGCGTACGCAAACATCTATATTGATGACGCTGCGTTTGGGTGCCCTTTGATCGAGTCCCAGGAAATGGGTGCCCGCAAGATGGTGGATTGGGACGTTGTGGGACCCTCGGTTTTGGGGCTATTAAAAGGAGTATGACATGGCGAAAGTATTGTGGCTCTCGGAGTCTATGCAGATGCCGTCCGGGTTCGGGCAACAAACGAAACTCGTTTGCGAAGGATTGGCAAAGCAGGGGCATGATGTGACGGTAATATGTCAGGCCGGGCCGAAGTTCAAGGGTAAGCTTCCGCCGAACTTGCGGGAGTGGCGTTTTGATTGTATCTATGACGTTGCACTTGTGGAGCGATTGGCGGAGAAGCTTCGCCCGGACGTAGTGGTGATTTTCTGGTGCCTGACCATCAATAACATGATGCTTCAAGTGCCGACCGTACCCGCGAACGCGGAATTGTGCGTGTGGATGCCGTGGGAAGGAACGTCCTTGCCCGAGGGGCACGAGGCGTTGAGTTGCGTGCCCCCTGGTCGGTTCGTGCACTTGTCTCAGTATTCGCAGAAGCTCTGGTCGCCGTCGGTGGAGTCGAATGTCATAATACCGCACGGGGTTGCGACGGATGAGTTTGAGTATATGTCACATAAACGGCGATCACAGGCGCGGAAAGAACTGAGAGCGGTGTGGGGACGCCGGTTGCGGCACTCTTTTTCGGAGAGCGATATAATCTTGTTGAACGTGGATCGTAACACCCATCACAAGATGTGGGACGCCACCTTTGACATCGCCCGCCGTGTAAAGCGGGAGGGACATGACGTGGTGCTAGTGGCACACACGCGCCGCGGGGCCGGGGCAACGATTGAGGGGCGTCGGTCAGGTGAGATTGGGTATGATTTACCCAAGATGGAGAAACTGTACGGCTTGGAGGGCGACGTATGCTACACCGATTTTGATTGGGGCAACGGCATGACCCGCCGCGACCTCGCCGGGCTATACCACCTCTGTGATTTTCGCATCTCGACTTCGCTCGGGGAGGGTTTTGGCATTCCCACGGCGGAGGCGGCGGCGTGCGGTACCCCGCAGATTTTGAATGCCACCACCACCCTCCCCGAAGTGGTGGGCGACCCCGACTCCCCCTGGTTGGTGCCTCCGAGTACCCTAATCTCGCGGTCTAACGACCTTTGGGGCATGCCGGACGCGGCGGCAATGGCGCAGAGGCTCTTAGAGCTGGTAAATGCTCCGTCTCGCGTCGCTACGGCGGCTCAAAAGGCCAAGAGGCATTGTTGCGCCGAGTTTGCCGAGCCTCGCGTACAATCGCTCTGGGGGGCTTATATTCAAGAGCTGGCGAGCGGACGCGCCATCGGTAGGGCCGGGTTGGAGGGCAGCAAGAAAGGGTCCGACCTTTGGTACGCACATCGGCGGGGGTGGGGGTACCGGCAGAAGGCGCTCGCTACGTTGGCGGCGGCAGTGGAGACGGTGAAGCGGCTTGTGGGGCCGGGGACCGTGTTGGAGGTGGGGAGTTTCGACGGTGTGTTTTTGGAAATGGCGTTGGAGCACAATATCGACATCACGGGCATCGAGCCTGATCCCCGGTCCCGGGAGCGTTGCACGGAGCGGGCGCGCACGTTTCTCGAATCTGCGTCAATCGGATATAATGATGTTTGGCCCGAGGCCGCTTGTGTTGTGGCGACGGATATTTGGGATTTGGTTACCTCTGCCGCGACTCAAAACGTGCTTGACCATATCGCAGCCTACGAGTGGGCGGTGTTGCGGTTTCAGCGGAGCGGCGTGTGGGGGCGGGGCCGGGTTTCGGCGGAGTTGTGTCGGGCGCGTTTGAAGGACCGCGGCGTGACTCGTCGGGAAGACTTGGAGCGTATGATACGAAAGAATTTTGCCGAGCATTTAGAGCACGAAATTTGGATGCGCGGTTCCGATACATCTAATATCCCCGCTGGGGTACGCACGGGAGGAAAGTAATGTCTACACGTGAGATTCTACAAGTCAATGGGACGCAACTGCTGTTCGCGGATGCTGTCGATTTTCCAAACGCGGGCGCGGGTCCACCGACAACGGCGGCAAACGACATTCGCATCACATCTCCAGACACCCCCACGAAAGTTCAACTGGACTTGACGGGAATCGCGGCGGCTGCGGCGAGGCAGTCAACGAAAACGGCGGACCTTGGTTCGGCGTGGGCGGCGGAGTGGCTGTTGGGGGCGTGCATTGAGTGGGAGGCGGCTCCAACGGCGGGTGGAACAGTTGACTTCTATTGGGCGGGCTCCCCGTCATCCACGGCTGCGACTGGTAACCCCGGCAACGCGTCGGGGGCGGATGCTGCGTTCACGGTAGCGGGGTTGACGCAATTGCTCCTCATCGGTTCTATGACCGTTCTCAATCAGGTGGTCAACATTGATACCGACATCGCGCGGTTTTGGATGCCGTACCGATACGGTTCCTTGGTTGTGGTAAACAGCACGGACGCAGCATTTCGATCTACGGCGACGGCAATGGACGAAACGCATATCACTCTTACACCACTCATCCCCGACATTCAGGCAGCGGCGTAAGATGAAACACGGTCTGGCGATACCTTCGTATAAAGGACGATTTGCGCCGCGGGACGGCTTGCCGCGGTATCCAAACCTCTGGCGAGGGCTTGTCGGGGCATGGTATCCGACATTGGGACCGACCGGGTTGACATTGCGAGATTGGAGCGGGCGGGGCAATCACGGGACGCTGACAAATATGGCCCCGGCGACGGATTGGTTCGTCGGTCAGGTGGGCCACGGGCTCGACTTCGACGGTTCCGATGATCGCGTCAACTGCGGAAACAATACGCTTTTCAACTTTTCAGGTCCGTTTTCTTTTGTGGTATTGTTTGAGCACACCGAAGTCAACACCTTTGTTGGGCTTCTCTCAAAAGCGGACGCCGTAGACTGGGGCAACAATGCCGGGTGGCATTGTGGAATAGGAGACGCGGGCGAGTGGTGGATGACACTAGGCGACGGCGCGGCTCGTAAGAAAATTGCGACGACCGCATGGGGATCGATGAGTGGCGAATTATGGTCTTATGCTGGGGTCTGGGACGGTCCCGGTCATAGCGGTCGGCTGTACCGCGACGGCGTTGAAGCGCCTACGTATAGCTACCAAGAAACATCCGCAAACCTCACAGCGGGGGCCGCCGACCTCATCATCGGTGGTTACTATGACCTAGCACCGCGGCGATGCATCGCTGCGAAAATATATGCCGTACTTCTTTATCCCCGGGTTCTCGCTCCCGCCGAGCTTCAACACCTCTACCGCGACCCGTTCGCACCGCTGCGATTAAGACAGCGGAGGTGGAGGGACCCGGACCGTATCTGGGGAGGAGGAACCGGCCCGGTCGATGGCTTGTTTGCGACGGGGATAAATTGGTCGGGGGACACTGCGCCGGGCGGGGATGACGAGGTGACTTTTGACGCTACGGACGTGACCGATTGCGATGTAAACGCGGACGCCTCGGGTACCGCGGCGCTTGCAACGCTAGAGGCCGCGGCGGGGTACACGGGACACCTTGACGGTTCTTTGCATGACAAGGACGTGACCGTGTTAGGAGCTATGACGCTGGATTGTACGGAGTGGTCGGTGGGCGGCGGCGAGTGGAGAGTGGGCGGGGACTTTGACTGTGCTGACGTGGGCACGGTAAATCCCAATCGCGGAACAGTGACATTTGACGGGGCGGGAAATCAATCCGTTGATTTAGGTGCCCTCACATTGCCGAATCTTCGTAGTGAAAAAAGTGGCGGTGTCCTTACGTTCGTGGACGGGTGGACGGCGACGAGCTTTGTTGCCACGATAGGCGGCACGATAAATTTCAATCAACAGACCGTAGAGACAACCGGCCCGTTGTCCATTACACCTCCAGTACAAGTTTCGGGCGGGGGAGATTTAGACAGCGTGAGCATCACATGCGGTGGGTTGCTCACGCTTAAAGGGGCGGCGGGTGCTTTGCTCGATTTGGATGCGACGGGGACATGGACGCTAGATGCAAACGGTAGAACGGATGTAGCCTATGTAAGCGTGTCGGAGTGTGATGCGTCCGGTGGTAATACGATATACGCTCGCAACTCGGACAATAATTAGGGACCCCACGATGCCAAATGTGAATTGGAATTTCTATGCCGACATGTACGCGGATTTGACCGAGTGGCAAGTTTCTTGCTTCTTGCGGTCTAGTTATAGTGCGACCGTGCATTTTACGGATGAGGGGGACCAGTGGACCGATGATGCAGTGCTTGGCAAACCGATAGAGGTGTGGTTGGAAGCGTCGGCGGACCTGTTGGGGAACGTTCCCGCGGGGTGTTGGGAGGGGGATGTTCGATGGGTGTACGGTCTGGTCAGCAATCGGGAAGACAATAATGTGGTGTCGGACCACACTGTTTCGCTGCGGGTTGTTTCGTTTGCGTCCCGGCTCAGCAATAAGCCAGCGAATACTGAGCGGCTGTCCGGCACGTGTAAGGAAGCGCTGGAGCTATTGGCCTCCCGGTACGGGGGCCTCCCGGCTGCGATGTACGACTTCACGGATTGCGGGGCGAACCCGATGCATGAAATTGTTGCGGGGAGCGACCTGTTGGGAGAGATGGGCCGAATTGCGGCGGCGGGGCGGTGTGATTTGTGTGTGCAACGAGACGGGGTGTTGACCGCGGTCGCATGGAAAGATGCAAGTTCCGCCGTTGATACCGTAATCCCGCCGCAAGCCGTGGAGCAGGCGCGCCGGGTAAGTGCGGTTGAGGGGGCTGCGGGCGGCGTGCCGACGCGTATTCGTGTGCGGGGCAAGTACCGAACCGATTATGATTGCGGGGAGGTGGACTTTACCAAATCGCAACTCCCGTCAACGAGCACTCCGGCAGGGGGCGGGAACCAGCCTACGCGGGGCGCTGCGCAAAAGTGCATCATGACCGGCAAGGGCACCCCGGCAATCATTGCAAAACAGGCAGCGGACGGCAACGGGGAGGACATTGATAATTCCGATGTACAGACCTCGTGGGGGTCCGCGAAACTGGTTGGGGAGGGGGGAGAGAGTTCGCCGCCCGGGTTCTTTCAAACACAAATCACCGGCCCTGATGATTACGTCCCCGCGGGAGAGCAGTCTGTTACCGTTGAGAGGCAGGGCAGAAAGCACCCGATGGCGGAGATAGAGGCGGCGGTCGCAAAATACGAGAGGCTCGCACAAGAGCGGGAGGCAGAGGCGCAGGGGCAAGAGAGCATGACGCGGCGGCTGGGAGCCAAGCCGGGCGGGCGGGGCGTTGGCGGCGTCTCAGGCGGCTTCGCGGGGTTCGCTCCATGGGGCGGCGGTAGTCCCGATCACAACACGGACGAGCCCGAGGCAACGCAGATTGAGCTGGTATTGGAGGACCCCGATTTGATGGCGTTGTACGGGGTGATTGACGAGGATATTTGGAACCCGTACGTGAGCAATCTGGATACGCTGTTTGAGATAGCGGTTCGGCGTTTCCAAGAAGCAAAAATGCTTGAGGACCAGTGGGACGTGCGGTGTGCATACCTGCCTTGTCTGCAACTGGGGGACGTGGTGACCTTTACGGTACCGCAAACACTGGAAGAGATTACGGGCGCGGTAACCGGCATCCGTCTAGGCTACGAGCCTTCGCCAAGTGCAACGATGGATTTGACGGTGGAGGCACTCACTTCGCTGGGGACTACGGAGTACGTGTCACCGAATTTGCTGGAGTGCTCTATTTTCCAAGGCGCGGCCGTGTCCACCGAGAACGCGGTGTGGACTAAATCAGACAAGTGGTGTTGTCGGTGTGGAGACGGTCGCTTGAAGCTAGATGCGTCGTGCACAAATCCGGCCGACGCGTACGCGTATCAGGATATTTATTTGGGGGCTGGTGATTACGAGGCTCGCATTTTCAACGATAACGCGGGCGGCGGTGCGGCTGCGAAACTGATTCTCTACGATAGTAGTCTGGTTGAGATTGACAACGTGGATTTGCTCGGCGGGGAGTCGGAGGAGAAGGTGGAGTTCACACTAGTCGCCGCGGACACCGTGCGGTTTGAGATACGTGCAACAATTGGCATCTGGTGGGTATGGAGGCCGACACTGGTGAAAGTCAAAACCGCTTAGCGCTTGCTCTTGGGCGAACCTTTTGCTATACTTGGTGAAAAATATGCGCTTTTATCAAGGAGACTAAAATGGATAACAGATGGCGGAGTGGTAACACAAATACAGTGGAGGTCGTTCCATCAGCGCCGATTGACCCCGGGACGCTCGTGTATTTATCTCGCGGTCAGGCGTGGCCGATGCAAGTGGACATGCAAGGGGCTCGCGGGGAGTGGGATTTGCAGAATGCGTGTCTTCTCACACATGAGCGGCTTCGGGCTTTCTTGGGGGTGGTAATGGCGACCACTCCCCGCAACATGCTTCGGGTGGCGACCACGGGCGTGTTCGAGTTCGATTGTATTGCCCTGAAGAAACGGCAAGCCGTGCGGGGCGGTGTGTTTGAGGTGGGGGATACTCTCGGTATAATTGGGGACCATACGTTGTGCTATTCGCCTCTTATTGAAACGGCGATTGCCCGGGTCGCGGTACGTTGCCCGTCACCGTCTCCCGCTGTTCACGCAAGTATTCGTAGTCGTGTCATGGGGTATTCCGTATGAACCGGGACCTTGCAAAAGTATTTCATAGCGAGCAGGCCAAATCCCTATCGCCTACCTCTATCCTCGTGTATTGCCTGATGCTCACAGATGTATTTGCGCAATACTCCCCCGGTGCACGTGCGTGCAAGGGCTCGGGAATGCTTATCTCCGATATTGGGCGGCGGGAGCTGGAGATGCGGTGTGGCGGCGGGGAAGGGACCAGGAGGTTACCGTATGCCCTCCGCGCATTGATTGAGGCGGGGTGGATAAAAGAGGTTTCCGGGGGTCGGTATTCTTTGGGGGAGACGAAAGACGGGTTGCAATGGTATGCTCTGGGGGAGAAGAAAACACCGCGGACTGCCGGAGCCGAGAAGGTACTTGCGGCGGCTCGTCGGGGAGCGGAGAGGCTCGCTAAGGAGGCGAAAGAAGCGCGGAAGCGGCGAGCGGCGTGGCCGCGGCGGCGAGCGGCGCGGGAGGAGTTGAAAACCCCGGCCCTTTCCGTGTTTCTGAGTCATCGTTTCCGGGAGCTGTTCGGGGCAACGTTCAAAACAACTCCCAGCGACCTACCGACTCGCAAGATGCAGAATATTTACATGCATCAATTCTCAAAATACTTGGATGAAAACGAGGAGGAGTGCGAGGCGTTCCTTGTGTGGTTCTTCACGCGATGGGACGACATCTGTACGGCATGGGGGATAGTCGGGCATCGCCCCCGGATGCGATTGCTTGCGAGTAAAAGGATGGTTCAGCAATTGCAAAAGTGGCGAACGTCTGGTTTTAAGGCGCGGGAGTCCGTTGTGGCTGATCGGGCGGATGCGGAAAAGATTACGGCGGCAAAGGACAGGGGGTGGTGATGGCGGTATGGTATGCATCCCCTTATTTTTGTGAGGAGGCGCTAGTCCGGGCGCGGCATCTGTATCTAGGTGAGGCGGTGTCTGTTTTCGTGTGGGGCGAGAGTGACGTGACCACGCAAGGGGACCCAAATCCTTACCATTTTCCCGAGAGCGAAAAAGAAGCTAACGTGCTGACGTTGCGGGTGCCCCAAATCAGCGAGGACCCGCGGGAGCAGGAGGACCTGACATTTCAAACGTGGGCGACGTATGTTGCCGCGCAGTGTCAGGATGAGGACTTGATAATTTTATCGGACGCGGACGAGCTGATTCGCCGGGAGGCAATAACGCAAGCGAACGAGCAGTGCGTGACTTATTTGACCCTCCAACAATATTATTTTTGTTACCATCCCTCCTATCTACGGCAAGTGAGTTGGAGGTGCGCTAAAGTCTTTCGGGGCCGTTTTTTAAAATCGCTCCTCCGGCAGGGGGTTCTTCTGCACGTGTTTCGACACCTGAAATACGAACACCCGTTGCGGGATGCGGGGTGGCACTTGACAAATTTCGGCGGCTCGGAAATGGTGGCGGTAAAGCATCGCAGTTTTCGGCACGCGAAGGAAAACCGGCTGTCCTATGAGGAGGGGATGCGCACGATGAAGACCCCGGCGGGGCATCCGCTTGTTCGTGTAAATCCGCTGGATTATTTCCCCTCGAACCTATTAGACCTGTTGGAGGTGGGGTATGCTCACTGAGGCACATCTTCAGTATATGGGAATCCCTCAAGCGCACTGGCGTGCAACGTTGGCACAGATTCCTGTCCATTGTGCGCACGCGGACTTCTTTGCGGAGTACGTTGACAACATTGTAGCGAATGTGAAAAAGCCGCGGGGGTTGTATTTGTTTGGATTTTGCAGCATGGGAAAAAGCGCATGCGCGGCGATTGCGTTGAAGGCCGCGGCGGCGCATGAGGTGTATGGATTTTGGATAAACGCGAAGACTGTTGCCTCGCATGTTATTCAGGAAACGGAATGGCGGGATGGGCGTACGACATACGATTTCTGTTTGCAGTCCCCGTTACTGGTGATTGATGAGGTCCAATTGCGCGGGGACTCCCGTTTCACTGAAACTATTATTGAGGATTTGGTTCGGTCACGGGTGGACGATATGCTATGCACAATTATCACAAGTAATCATACGCCCGAAGTGCTGAAAGAAAGATATGCGTCGCTTGGCTCCGTTCTTATGGAGGCGGTCTTGCCGCTAAAAGTAGATGGGCACAATTTTCGGGAGGGCATGGTGTGAGTTCGCTTGGCAAAAGACTGGTCCGTTCGTTGCTGGAACACCGTACCCCCGAGGTGCTTGCGGAACACGGTATTTCTGCGATGGATTTGAAGGACGATGCGCGGGAAGCTTACTCGTGGGTGTTGGGGTATTATGAGGCACACGGGAGCTATCCGACCCCGAAAATGCTTGAGGAGAGCACGGGAATAGGGTTGCCCGAGGAACCCGACCCGCTCGCGTATATCTGCGATCACGTGCGGCGGCGCAGTCTTTCTATGTCCCTCGGGGAGATACTGCCGAAGGCGGCGGTAGCTCTGGACGACAGCGACCCGGACACCGCCGTGCGATTGTTGCGGGAGCGGTTGGGTTCGTTGGCGGCCGTGGGAAAGAAAGGGCTGTTTAGCTTTCGGGAATCTGGCAAGGCGCGGACGGCATTTTATGCGGAAGTGAAAAAGACGGGCGGTTTGTTGGGGATGCGTACGCCGTGGCCGACACTTGACTCGCATATTCTTGGGTGGGTGAACGGTAGCCTCCATGTGGTTGCCGCGATGTTGAAGACGGGAAAGACTTGGTTTTCTTGCATCATTGCAGAGGATGCGTTGCGTCGGGGCCTCAAGGTACTGTTCATCACGTTGGAGATGAGCGGGGAGCGAATTGGGCGGCGGGTTGCCTCGGTACGGTATAGGATACCGTGGCGGGAAATGGTCCGGGCGGAAATGGATTCGTTATCGGAGGCGGCGTGGGCAAAGGCGGCGGAAGCGGATACGGAGGGGACGGGAGATATTGTAATCGCAGACAAGCATCGGGTGAGGACCGTGGCGGACGCGTTGGCACTGGCGCAATCGTTGAGCCCCGACATCGTTGTGGTGGACGGGGGCTACCGCTTTCAGCCGAGCGGGAAAACGGGCGGCAATTGGGAGAGCACGGTAGACATCGTGGCGGCGTTACAGCATGCGGCGGAGGCAACGGATGTTCCGTGGGTTGTGACGACGCAAATGGGGGACTCGAAGACCTCGGGCGGCGAGAAAAAGGAGGGCCGTAAGATGCGGGCGTGGGGCGTGCGGTACGGCAAGGAGTGGGTTATCAATCCTGACGTTGTGATTGGGCTCAGCCAAACGGAGCTAGAGCGTATGGATAAGGTGATGGAGGTGCATTTTATGGCCGAGCGGGACCCCGTGGGGGACCTGAGCAAGCCATTTTTCCGCCTAAATTGGAACTTTGAAACGATGGATTTTACGGAAAAAAAGGTAGAAGAGGAGGAGGGCGAAGAAAAAACGGAAATTGGGGTTGCCTTTTGATTGGAAATGTGGTAGCGTGTGCAAAATTCCAATGTCCCAACCTCTAAAAGGAGAAAAGCGATGGACGCGATGGATTTGCTGGAACGAGTGAAGATGAAGATTGCGGAAGTAAAAACACCACGCCCCCGGCCGGTTCTCGATAAGTTCCGTGCCACCACGCCCCCGCCCGCTCAGGGCAACACGTTCGTCCCCTTTTCACAGGCGGCAGTTCGGGGCCGTTTCTATGTGGAGATGGCGGCGCGATTGGAGGCCGTTGAGGGGGAGGCTCCGGGCGAGGGGTTTGTGTTTGAGGGCGAGGAGTATACGTGGTCCCGCGCAATCAATACGCTTGTTCGGCTGGACCGTCAGTTCGGTGACGATTTGCGGAGTCAATACCTTGCCGGGCGGCGGGCGTTTGACCGCGGCGTGCCGGAAAAGGACAATCCGTGGAACGCGACGAAAGATTATTGGCAGAATTTACGCTGGTACGGCGGATGGCATTGGGGTCGCCGCGACAAGTACCGATTGGATGATTGATGACGTGGGAACACCTTTGCTCTGTATTGACGGCCCTCGGGGTCGATACTTCCCATCTGGTCCCCTCGTCCAACGGGCGTGTCATGGTGCCGTGCCCCCTCGCTTCCCATTTTCACTCGGGGGGAGAGGACACACGGCCCTCGCTCTGCATCTGGTACGACGAGACGCCCGTTCGGTGGAAGTGCTATGCTTGCCATGAGAAGGGCCGGTTGTGGGAGCTGGCTCAATCGTACGCGGACCTGAATGATAGTGAGAGCGTGCGTCGGCTTGCCACACAATTAGTAGACGAAGATAAGCTCTCTTGCGCACAACAGGTCGAAGCACGTGTCCGCCGTGTAATGGATGCGGATAAGTGGTTCCGGGCTGCGGAGCCGTCGGGTGCGTCGTTGGCGGAGGACGCGATAGAGAGATACCCGCCCGTATGGGAGTCCGCCCGGGCCGTGCGGTACTTGCGGACCCGGGTTTCTTACCGGGAGACAATAGACCGTTTTGACTTGCGGTATGATTCGGACCGGGACCGGGTGGTGTTCCCCGTGCGTCGGCCGGACGGGACGCTCGCGGGAGCCGTGGGACGCGTCTGCGTAAAGGAGCTGGACGCCGGTGTGTTGCCCTATTTGAATTACTACGGGTTCCAGGGGGTGACATGTTTGGGCGGGGCGAATCACATGGAGGCGGCGTCGTCGATTATTGTTGTGGAGGGATTTTGTGACATGCTGCGAATAGACAAGTGGGCACGGGACCGGAGCGCCGCGGTTGTGTGTACGTGGACCTCCCAACTCTCGGCTGAGCACGCGCATCAATTGGTGGCTCGGAATTTACGCGTGTCTATTTGGTACGATAATGACGACGCGGGGAATAAAGGATACTATGAGGCGCGGAAGCGTTTGAGTGGTCGGGTTGCACGCATCACCCGGGGCGTGTTACAATACAAGAGTGATCCAGGGGACCTCACAGAAGGTCAGTTTGATCGAGTTTACTCTAATGCAATGAGGTGTTTGTGATGAGTGAGATACCTGAATGGGCTGTTGGAACTGGCGTAGACACGGACATGAAAGGCGACCCCCGGCCGGGGGCGCAGGCGGGGACTCGTTTTTGGATGCCCCGCGCGACCAGTAAAAAGATCGTTTTCCTCACGGAGGGCACCGAAGCCCTCGGGTTGTGGGAACATCAGTTTCGCATGGGTGGCAAGTATACGAACTGGCTCTCTTGCCTGGAGCCGATGCGGCTGAAGTGTCATTTGTGCGAGTGGGCGGCGGCTCACGAAGGGCAGTTTTCCCGCGGGAAAATTCTCGTCTTTTCCATTATCGACTGCGAAGAGTTTACAACCCGCGCTGGGGAGACGAAGGCTAACGTTGTCAAGCTCTTGTGCGCTAAGTCACAGACGGCAGAGCTTCTCAAACGAAAATACTTGTCTCAGCTTGAGGAAGGGCGGGGGCTGAAAGGCGCGATGTTCCAAGTGTATCGGAGTAACGAGCCCACGTCTCCGAGTGTGGGCAACGACTACGAATACAAGAAACACGTTGACCTGGACACGTTCCCGGATGCCACGCCGTTGGACGCGGCGAAGCTCTTGGCTCCCGACCCGGATGCCGTGTTGGCAGCGATCCGCAGAATCGCCGCGGAGGCGGGTGAGGGTCCGGCTTCGGAGGCTTCCACGGACGTGGATGTGGACTACTAGTACATCAAATGTCTCCTGATGTGGGGCGGTGTGCGTCGTATGGGGCGCACATCGCCTTTCTTTTCTGCAAGCGCGTGCAACCCGGAGGATACCATGTCTACGACGGTAGTGGTGGGTGATTTTAGAGAGAAGAAAGATCGGCTCGCTGATGGAGTGGCGCAGCTCGTATTCACGGACCCGCCCTTTAATATTGGGCACCCGTATGTCGGGTTCAGCGATGTTATGGAGGGGCGGGAATACCGTACTCTTATTTCAAACATCGTCCAGGAGGCGTGGCGATGTCTCACCCCGGGCGGGCGTTTTTGTATGCACGTGCCTGACGAGGTGGTGTTGCCCGTGTTGGAGGACGCACGTTTTTGGGGGATGTTGCCATCGGACTGGATTGTGTGGCACTATCGTTTCGGGCAGTGTGGAAAAACAAAATACATCAACAGCAAGTGCCACCTCTTAACGTTCTTGAAACCGGGCGGTGTCCCCGTGTGGAACCCGGACGATGTGCTAGTGGCAAGTGACCGGGCCTCCACGTATGAAGACCCGCGAACAAAAGAGACGGCGACCCCCGGCAAGCGCGTTCCGTTGGACGTTTGGGGGATTCCCAGCGACGGGCCGTATTGGGGCCGGGTTCAAGGTAACTCGAAGGAGCGTCGCAGCGTGAAAAACGGGGCTCTCGTCGATCACCCCAATCAGTTGCCCGAGGTGTACTTAGAGCGAGTGATACGGGGTTGGACAAACCCCGGCGATTTGGTTGTGGACTTTTGCGGCGGTTCGGGAACGACGGCCGTGGTTGCCAAGGCTCTCGGGCGTGCATCTTGTACGTTTGAGATTTCTTCTGATAATGCGGCAAGTATTATGCAACGATTGGAAAAAGGAGCGGTCCGTGTCCCTAGTTACTGATTTCGCAAAGGCGGCAAAGGCGGCGGGGGGCTTTTCCTTTGATGTGGAAAATCCGCCGGAGTTGCGCCCCCATCAGCCCGATTTTCGATTGGCCGGATGTAATTTTGGCACAGACGATGATTTCAATATTTACTTGACGAACCGAGCGGAAGTGCGGGAGTTATGCGGCCTCTTGTTTGCCGAACCTTTGGACGCGGTTGCGTATAATGCGAAATACGATTTGCGGGTATTGCGAGCCGTTGACTGTTTGCCCACGGGGTACCCTGTTCGTCTTTGTGATCCGATGGTAGCGGTAAACTTGCTGGATGACAACAGGCGTCCCAATCAGCTCGGGTTGAAACAGGTCATGCGGGATTTGTTTGATGAGCGGATGGTGGACTTTATGGCGGCGTGGGCGTGTGGGGAGGATAGTGAGGAGTTTCGTAGGTATGCTCTCAACGATGCGCGGCAGGAATGGCGGTTGTGGCAGTGGGCGGCACCTCAACTTGAGAATGAGGGGCTCGCTAAGCTATTCCACAAGATTTTAATGCCGATGACGCTGGTATTTGCGGACATGGAAGCTACGGGGTGTCGGTGGAGTTTGTCGCACGCGCGGCGATTACTGCGTTCATTTCAGACGGCGCGGCGGGAGCTGGAGGCGCAGATTAAATCAACAATAGGGACGCTGAACATAGGTAGCGATGCGCAGCTCGCCGCTCGTTTGTTTGATGAGCTGGGGTACTCTACCCGGGGGATTGCGTGGCTAGAGAAGTCCGGCCGCTTCACCGTGGATCGGGCGGCGATGGATAAGCTTGCCAAGAAATACCCGGTGTGTGATTTGATTCGGCAGTACCGTACGGCCCGTAAAATGATTTCTACCTATTTAGAGCCGCTATCTCGACAGGCCATGGAGGACCCTGACAGCCGGGTGCACCCGACATTCTGGATTACATCTTCCACGGGACGAACGAGGTGCTCCAATCCCAATTTCCAAAACATCCCGGTCCTATTGCCCGGGCGGCTCAAAGACTTGCGGATACGGGACGGCATTGAGGCGCAACCCGGGTATAAGCTTATCGTGTTTGACCTCTCACAAATAGAACTTCGGATGTGTGCGCACGTGACCGGGGACGCTAAGTTCACCGCGGCATATACCGATTGGGTATGCACCCTTTGCGGCAGTGCGGGCACGGAATCGCGGCACGTGTTGCGGGAGTGTCCCTCGTGCGGCTCGCCTGAGAACGAAGAGGCGTTGGCGAGAAAGGTTCCGGGGTTCTGGCACGGCAAAGATATTCACACAGAAACGAGCAACAATATCAAGGCGTTGGGAGGGGATAGGAAGAAAGGCAAAATCGCTAATTTTTCGTTGATCTACAATATCACCGCTTTTGAGTTGAACCGGCGGATGCCGGACTGGTCGAAAGCGAAGTGGCAAGCAGTCATTGATGAGTATTTTAACGAGGACAATTATATCGGCGTTCGTACGTGGCATCACCGTATGGAGCGACAGTTGTGGGAGACGGGAGAGGTTCGGGACGTGTTTGGGCGCAAGCGCCGTATTCGGCGGCGGGATTTGGAGAGAAGTCCAAAGCATGCGATGAATCAGTTTGTCAATTTTCCGATGCAGTGCGCGGCGTGTAATTTATTCATGCTCGGTCTGGGCAAATTGCGGACGCGTTTTATGGAGCGGGGCGAGTGGCTGAGGGAGGTGTTGCCCACTAACATGGTCCATGATGAGGGCGTGTTTGAGGTCCGAGAAGATAAGGTGGGAGAGGCTAAAGAAACAATTATTGACGTGATTGAAAACAGTGTTTCTTTTCGGGTGCCCATTCGGCTGGACGTGCTAGTGGTGGATCGTTGGGGAGAGGCAAAGGCATGAGCGAATATAAAATGGATCGCTTGTTGTGGATGCCGAGGGAAGAGTGGTGCTCCGAGTATCAAGAGGCACTCACGCGGGTGGTGACGCCATACGTAGGGGAGCCGTACGAGGTGCGTTGCTGGGAGGAGGACGGGGAGTGGGTCGGCGTACCGCGGGTGTTCGGGAAGCTAGTGCCGCCGTGGTGGGCGTCGTCGGTGCCGGAGCCTGAGAAAATACCCGCGCCCCCTGTCACAATTTCGTGGCGGCGGGGGCAGAAGCCCGCTGTTGAGAAGATGCTCACTGCGTTTGCGTCGGGCGTGTCCGGGGTACGGCTGGAGGCACCCCCGGCGAGCGGAAAGACCTTGATGGCGCTTGCCGTGGCCTTTGATCGGGAGGCTCCGACGCTCGTGGTTGTGCACAAGACCGACCTCGCAAAGCAGTGGCAGGACACGGCCCGAAAGTTCTTTGGTGAGGAGGCCGGGCACGTGCAAGGAAGCAAGTGGGATTGGAAGGGGCGGCGATTTACGACGGCGCTGGCGCAGACGTTGTATTCGCGGCGGGATAAACTGCCGGAGGGGTTTCGAGAGGCGTTCGGTCTGGTGGTGTACGACGAAGGGCACCACTATCCGAGCGAGTCTTTTTCTACCGTGCTCAGCATGTTCCCGGCGCGTCGTTTGGCGGTGTCCGCGACATGGCGGCGAGCTGACGGGCTTGCCGATTTGTGGGAGTGGCATGTCGGGCGGACCGTGGTGGTGGCGGAGACAGAAAGACTGACAGGAGAGTTTGTCCATGTCCCGTGGCGGACGCCGTTCAACGATATGTGGTATACTCACGGAGGCCGGGTGAACCGTGCGCGGTTGTTGACGCTGATAGAAAAAAATGAGGCGTTTTCGACGTGGCTGGCGGAGCAATGTATCAAAGGGGTGAACGCGGGGCGGCGGGTGTTGCTGGTAAGTGATCGAATTGCGCAGCTCGCCGCGATTCATGGGCGGGCGGTGGAGCGGGGGCACTTGCCGGGTCTTTACTGTCGAAGTTTTCCGCAGAAGGGAGAAAAGAAACGGAGGCGTATCACCGAGGCGGAGTTGGCGGCCGCACGGGAACATCAAATCATACTGGCCACCTACACATTAATGATGGAGGGTACGGATGTTCCCGCATTAGATACGCTCATTTTTGGTACGCCTCGGGCGGATGTGGAGCAAGTGGTGGGGCGCATACAACGTCCATCCGCTGAGAAAAAATCACTCTTGGTCGTGGACCCCGTTTTTCAGACGCGGTACTGTAGAGCGCTTGCGGGGAAGCGGGAGGAGCAATTACTAAATCTGGGCTTTACGAAAAGGGTAAAAAGATGAGCGATACGAGTAAAGAATCTTCCGGGTGGTGTCAGGTTTCGCGGCTCTGGAAAGAGAGCGGCGTGGTTGCGCGGGAAGAGGCGGACGAGGAGTTGATTGAGGTTCCCATGGTGGTGGAGGGTGCAATGGTTGCAAACGTATCTTTCGGCAACCGCTTGACTCTCAATATGGGAAATTACGAGTCCTGTCAACTCTCGGTCGCCGTGACTATACCGTGCTATTTACCGGAACTGAATACGGCATACAAAGCGGCAAAATCCTTTGTTGATATGAAGATGGCGGCGGAGTCCCGGGCGTTGAAAGAGTACCGTTCGTCGAAATAATTCCCCCTTTGAGGAGCCTATTATGGCTGATGATGTCCTTCGAGAATTTATTGCGAAAATCAATGCCGCCTATAAAGGCGAGATCGTAGAAGTCGGGGGCCGGTTTGGCGCGTTGACGCTGGGACGCTTCTCGTCGGGCATCCTCTCCTTGGACTGCGCGCTCGGCGGGGGCTTTCCTTTTTCGCGGGTCATGGTGGTGGCTGGAAACGAGTCGTCTGGTAAGACTCTGATGGCGCTGAAGGCGGTGGAGCAGATCAAGAACTATGACCACCATACGCATCTTCATCGGGACTTTTGTGACCCGAAGACGTTTCTACCCGGGCGGTGTTTGTTTGTGGACTTGGAGGGTACGTTCGATCTGGCGTGGGCGAAGGCGGTTGCGAATTGGGATACAGAGTGGCACGCTGTCGCTCGACCGGAATACGCGGAGCAGGCGATTGATATTGTTGGGTCTGCCATGGAGGAAAACGTGTTTGACCTGATCGTGGTGGACAGTATTGCGCAGATGACGCCCACGAAAGAGATTGAATGTAGTGCCGAGGATTGGCAGCAAGGACTCGCCGCCCGGTTGATGAACAAGGCGATGCGAAAGTGGGTTGCCCGGTTAAATAAAATCAGTCAAGGTAACCCGGCGGGCGGTCCGGCGATCATGTGTTTGAATCAATTTCGTGTGACCATGGGTGTGATGTACGGCGACCCCCGGGTGATGCCGGGCGGCAAGGGACAGGTCTTTGCTAGTTCCATCATAATTTATAATCGGTCGCAAAAGGTGTCGGACGGGGCAGACAAGGAAACGTCTTCGGTGGAGCTGGGGGGCGTGACAATGAAGAATAAGACGTACGTACCGAAGCTCAATTTCACTTACAATATGGGCCTTCGGGACGGGGAAAAACTGGCCAAAGGGGAGGTAGATAATCTAAAACAGCTCTACACGTTGGGAAGCAAGTACGGCATTATCGAACACGCAAAGACGGGGGACGATTGGTACGTTGGCAAGCGGTCATGGAAGACAAAGAAAGCGCTGTTGGCGGATATGGAGGACGATACGGCACTGTACCGGCTCTTGTGGCGCAGCGTGGTAGCAGCGGCGACTGAAAAGGTGGAGGTGGCTGATGTCAGTGCCGAGTGAGCCTAAGAAACCGGGCGGCACCCCGCTCGGTTCGCAAAAGACGAACAAGGAACGTATCAACAAGCACGAGCGTTCTATTGCGGAGCAATTGCCGGGAGGACAGGCGCAGCCGAACTCTGGGGCACCCCCTGGGAAGAAGGGCGATGTATTGCTTGAACATTTTTTATTGGATAGCAAAGAAACAAAAGGGGAGCACATTAGTGTCACCCGCCGTGATCTGACTAAAATCAATAGGGAGGCGGGGGAGGCCGGGCGTGTGCCGGGACTGGTGATTACGTTGAAGACTCCGCCCGTGGTGCCGTCGGAGTGGGTGGTGTTGCCGTTGGAGGTGTTTGCGCAAATGCTAGAAGCCGGGCAGGACAAGGAGATATAGGGATGGGATTGTTGGATGCTTTCTTAGAGGGTCGGGAGGAGGGGAAGAAGGAGGTTTCGCCACCGGACGCCGGGCGCAAGATGCGAAAGTTTATTGCGGACACCCCCGCGATGGGCGTGCATTTCGCTACTTCTATCCGGGCAAGCGAGGCTCACTCTGTTTGTCCAAGACAATTTGTGCTGGATTACTGGTGCCCTGGTCCGGGCGGGTTGCCCGGGTTCAACTCCCTGTTGTATATGGGTGCCGGGCACTTCTTCCATGCTTTTCTTCAAGACGTGGTACTCGGTCCGATGCGGGTGTTGTGGGGCGATTGGGTGAACACTAATGACGGCTCCGTGGTAGAGGGTTTCCACCCGTGCCCGGAGTTGTCCTTGCGGGAGACTGCGAAAGAGCATCCGCTGACGTGGCGTTATCGGGAGCCGTCTTGTTGGAACGAGGAGTATCGTATTTCGGGGCATGCGGACGGGCGGGTAAACGTACGGTTGGTCCCTGAAGACCCTCCTGACGCAGTGTTGGAAATAAAGTCAACAGGGGCGTACGGGTTCGGTAAAATTACGGACGCGGCTTCCATCAGCGAGGCGTATCGGACGCAAGCTACTCTGTATCAGTGGCTCCTTGGATACTCGCAAACGGTATTCCTGTTTCTAAATCGCAATAATATGCAAGTAAAGACATTGATATATGCCGGAGAACCCGGTCTGTTGCGGGACGTGCAACATAAAGCGAAAAAAATCTGGAACGCCATTCGGTGTCGTACGCTTCCCGACGGTCTGTTACCATGCCGGGACCCGCGGGATACTCGGGCGAAGCAGTGCGGACAGCGGGAGCGGTGTTGGTCCACGCTACCCGCTTCTTTTGATGGGGCGGTGAACTTTGAAGAGTGGACGCACTTGTGTGAGGAGCGGAAAGATGCAACCTAATGATTT
>Ga0180431_10000581_pt1 | contig 52230 bp, 52 predicted proteins | sample SS_ome_11_FD_132459 | JGI IMG/M metagenome (GOLD analysis project Ga0180431, IMG submission 132459) | Hypersaline lake sediment archaeal communities from the Salton Sea, California, USA - SS_1_MS_1 metaG | ecosystem: Environmental > Aquatic > Non-marine Saline and Alkaline > Hypersaline >... | reverse complement strand
TTCTCAGCCATAGAAGAGGCGGCGCTAGGCCCACAAATTGGCCGAAAAGTGCCCTAACACCGGCTCTTTAGGCCGGTGTGAGTGTGAAAAACTCGGCACGAATTTACGGCAGTCTGCACTTGGCCTGTTTTTCGCACTTTAGCAAATGTTCGTAGTAAGCGCGGATGCAGACATCCGTCCGGAACGAAGTGAAGTGCCGTCGGACGCCACTCCGCTACACGCGGATACACGGTATCCGTCCGTGGCTTACTACGAACTCCGTCCGAGTCCTCAAGGTGCCGGGCACCTGAGCTGTTGTCTTGGAACAAAACAAACACCACACGTGGAGGCACTATGAGCAAAGACTTTCCCGGAAAAGGTAAGGTAGCTGTCCTAAGAACCAGACCGGAGACGGTGCTGGAGAACTATGCCCGCTTGATGGAATTGGCCGGCTTCCAGGAGGCCCTGCCTAAAGAGAAAGAGACCATCCTGAAAATCAACATCTCCTGGCAGACCTGGTACCCGGCCTGCTCGACCGCCCCCTGGCAACTGGAGGGAGTGATCCAAGCATTGCAGAGCGCCGGTTACGAAAACCTGATCGCCGGCCACAACGACACCGTCGTCGTGGACGCCTACGTAGGTGAAAAGAACAACAAGCACAAGTACGTCACCGACAAATACGACCTGCGCAACGTCCACCTCTACGAGCCAGAGTACAACTGGGTGCGCTATGAGCCAAAGCAACCCTTCCTGGTGCTGGACAAGGTCTACCCTGAGGGGGTTCACATCCCCGAGATCTTTATCGGGCGTAACATTATCCAGTTGCCCACAGTAAAAACGCACGTCTTTACCACCATCACCGGCGCGATGAAGAACGCCTTCGGCGGCTTGCTGGGGCAAAAACGGCACTGGACCCATTCCGTCATCCACAAGACTGTGGTGGACTTGTTGATGATCCAGCAGGACATCCACCCAGGACTGTTCGCCGTGATGGATGGGACGTTCGCCGGCGATGGCCCCGGGCCCCGCGCCATGCGTCCGCACGAAAAAGACATCATCCTCGCCTCCGCCGACCAGGTAGCGATTGACGCGATGTCGGCCTATTTACAGGGCTTTGACCCGCTCTCCCTGCCCTTCATCCGCATCGCCCACGAGCTGGGGCTGGGCGTGGGCGACCCCAAGCAGATCGAGATCGTGGGTGAGGATCCGGACTGGGTGATGGCCCAGGACTGGAACTTTGTCCAGGAGGATACCTTTGCCAGCCGGGGGCAAAAGCTGATCTACCACGGCTGGCTGCATCCCTTCGAGCCGCTGCTGCTGCGGACGCCGCTGGTGCCCTGGTCCTACTTTGCCAGCAACTTTTACCACAACGTCTACTGGTATCCTTTCGTGGGACGCAAACGGGTCGAGGCCGCGCTCCAGACCAAGTGGGGGCGTATGTTCGCCGAGTACGGCGCCGAGGCCGGACTGCGCGGCGCGGTGATGCCAGGAATGGAACCAAAGACGGTCACCGCCGCCGCCGTCGGGCTGGTGGCTCTGGCCGCGGCCCTCGGCGCGGGTGCGTGGTGGCTCTCACGCCAGCGCAAGGGGGATAAACAATGATCGGCCAGGCAAGGCTAGGCGCGCTGTTTGGCGGGCTGCGCGCGGCCGTCACCATCGCCGACGAAGAATACTGCATCCTGTTTATGAATGACCTGGCCCTCGAGCACTATGCCGACCGGGGAGGCGAGGCGTTGGTTGGCACTAATCTGCTCGACTGCCACAACGCCGAATCGCAGGCCATGCTGCGCCAGATGTACGCCCGCTACCGCGCCGGCGACCTGACCCCCACCCGCTACCACGAGGACGAGGGAGACGGTGGTGGAAAGAGCGACGTTATGATCCCGCTGGTGGTCGGGGGTCAATTCCGCGGCATAGCAGAGCTGATCTGGCACGAACGTCCAGAACTGGTGTTTGACGCTTAATGTTTCACTCATCACTTACCAAAGGAGGTCTCAATGCACCGCGTCCGCAACTTTTGCTCCGAACGCATCGCCACCGTTCCCCCATCCGGCATCCGCCGCTTTTTTGACATCGCCGCCACGATGGAGGACGTCATCAGCTTGGGGATAGGCGAGCCCGATTTCGACACTCCCGAGCCGATCGTACAGGCCGGCATCGAAGCGCTGAAACGAGGCGAGACTCACTACACCTCTAACTCTGGCCTGATGGAGCTGCGCCGCGCCCTGGCCGAGCACCTGGACCGGCTGTACGGCCAGACCTATAACCCGGCCAGCGAGATTCTGGTCACCGTAGGCGTCTCAGAAGCGCTCTACCTGGCCCTTGCCGCCACGTTGGATCCCGGCGACGAGGTCATCGTCCCCCATCCATGCTTCGTCTCCTACGCGCCGGAGGTCGTCTTTGCCGGAGGGACGCCCGTCATCGTGCCGACCACCGTCGAGAACAACTTTCAGGTGACGGCCGAGGACATCGCCGCCGCCATCACTCCCCGCACCAAGGCGCTGCTGATCGGCTACCCCAACAACCCCACCGGCGCAGTGATGAGCCGCGAGCGGCTCAACGAGATCGCAGCCGTCGTCAAACAACACGACCTGTTGGTCATCTCTGACGAGATCTATGACCGGCTGGTCTACGGTTTAGACCACGTCTGCTTCCCCAGCCTGCCGGGGATGTACAATCGCACCATTCTGTTGCAGGGCTTTTCCAAAGCCTACGCCATGACCGGTTGGCGCATCGGCTACATCGCCGCCCCGGCCGAGATGCTGGGGATGATGCGTAAAGTGCACCAGTATACCATCATGAGCGCGCCCAGCGTCTCGCAGTACGCGGCCCTGGCCGCGCTGCGCGAGGGAGAGCCTTATGTGCAAGAGATGGTGGCCGAGTACGACCGCCGCCGCCGTCTCATCGTGGACGGCATGAACGAGATCGGCCTCAGTTGCTTCGAGCCGCAGGGCGCGTTCTACGCCTTCCCCTCCATCGAGATCACGGGGATGGACGGGAACGAATTCGCCGAGACCCTGCTGCACGAGGAGCGAGTAGCCGTGGTGCCCGGCAGCGCCTTCGGGGAGGCCGGACAGGGCTACGTGCGCTGTTCCTACGCCACCGCCTACGAAAAGATCGAGAAAGCCCTGGAGCGGCTGCAGCGGTTCGTCAGGAGGCACGGTTGAGTGTGGGAGTGTGGGAGTGTGGGACTGAAGGTGTGCGTTTGCGGCTTGGACAAATAGATGCTATAATTTGTGCTTGTCGAGCACATCTGAGAAACCTGACCTCTTAGAATTGCTCGCCAGGGATTGCACTACATCCCTGCTCTGCACGCAAGATCGGCGCTCGAAACGGGGATCGGATCCCCGTCAGAAACTTTGGTTTTCGCCCAGATGTACTAACCCCACAGGAAAGGAGGTGCAACTCGAAGAAATACACAATGTGCGAACTTGCCGGTTTCCGTTGTTAGAACATACTGTTTAGTTCTCTCTATAAGGAGGAGACAACCATGTTCAAGAAAACCACATTTTTGCTCTTGGCCCTGACCCTAGTCGTTCCCGTCCTCACCAGTTGCGGCGGCGGAGCGAACACGATCAAGATCGGGCTGGACGTGCCGATGACGGGCGACATTGCCTACGTCGGGACTCAATCTCAACGCGCAGCCGAGATGAGGGTTGCCGACATCAACGAGGCCGGCGGCCTGGACGTCGGCGGCAAGAAGTACACCATCGAGTTGATCGTGGAGGACAACGAATCCAAAGCCGAATCGGCCACGGCGGCGGCGACCAAGCTGATCACCCAGGATCAAGTGCTCGCCATCGTCGGCCCGCAATCCAGCAAGCAGGCCGTGCCCACCGGCGAGGTGTGCAATGAGAACGAGACCCCCATGGTCAGCCCCTGGTCCACCAACCCCAACACCACCCTGAACCGGCCGTGGGTCTTTCGCGGCTGCTTCCTCGATCCCTTCCAGGGGCCGGTGGTGGCCAATTTTATCACCAACGAGTTCGGTTTTACCAAAGCAGCCGTGTTGTACGACGTGGCCTCCGACTACCCCAAGGGATTGGCCGAGAATTTCCGTGACGCCTGGGAAGGACTGCACGGCGCGGGTTCGGTGGTGGCCTACGAGAGTTTCACCACCGGCGACACGGACTTTAGCGCCCAGTTGACCAAGATCAAGGGCACGGACGCCGAAGTGCTGTTCACACCCCAGTACTACAACGAGGTACCACTGATCGTCAAGCAGGCCCAGGAACTGGGGCTGACACAGATCATCGTCGGTTCAGACTCCTGGGGCGACCCCAAGACACTAGAGTTGTGCGGCGATGCCTGCGAAGGGCTGTTCTTCAGCACCCACTACGCCGCCGAGGGCGCGACCGGGGCCACCAAGGAGTTCATTGACCGGTACGAGGCGGACTATGGCGAGACCCCTGGCGACGTGGCTGCCCTGACGTGGGACGCGATGGGCCTGGTGCTACAGGCCATTCAGAACACCGGCGGCCTGAGCGGCGACCTGGCACAGGACCGTGAGGCCGTGAAGGACCAACTGGCCAAGATCAAGGACTTTGCCGGCATCACGGGCAACATGACGTTCACCCCTGAGGGCGACCCCATCAAGTGCGCGGTCATCGTCAAGATCGAGGGTGGCAAGTTCACTTTCTACGACTCGGCCTGCCCGTAAGAGGACACTGAAAGCTATCCCCCTCAATGTCTCTCTTATCTCTGTCTAGAGAGGGGAATGGCGCAGAGAGGAGAGGGGCCGCAGTACCAGGTCCCTCTCCTTCTGGTGCGAGGACGAGTATTCACAGGGTTAACGGATCGGGAAAACGAACGTTACTGCTTTCGAGGAGGCACGTATGACGCTAGACATCTTTCTTCAGCACATGCTCAACGCCATGCAGTGGGGCAGTTTTTATGCCCTGATCGCCCTGGGTTACACGATGGTCTATGGTGTCTTGTTACTGATCAACTTTGCCCACGGCGACATCTTTATGGTCGGCGCCTACGCCGGGTACTATGTTGCCACGTTTCTACTGGGGCAGTATGCTTTCAACCTGCCGATTGGCCTGCCTCCGTGGATCGTCCTGGTGTTGACCATCCTAGGCTCAATGGCCTTGACAGCGGCGGTGGGCGTGACCATCGAACGAGTGGCCTACCGGCCTCTGCGAGAACGCGGGGCGGACCGGTTGTACCTGGTAATCACCGCCTTGATGATCGGTATCTTTCTCGAGTACCTGAACCTGGCTACGCTGGGCGCTGCTGACAAGGGTTTTCCTCAATTGATCGCCAAGCAGATCTTTACGATTAGGGGAGTGAGTTTCACTAACGTCAAGCTCGTGGTCATCGGATTGGCCATACTGGTGATGATCGTCCTCGAACTGATCGTGCGGCGCACCAAGATCGGTATGGCTATGCGCGCCATCTCCTACGACAAGGTGGCCGTCCCCCTGATGGGCGTGCCTATGAACGTCATTATCGCTGCCACCTTTATCATCGGTTCATCATTGGCCGCCCTGGCCGGCGTCATGTTCGGCACTGCCTACGAAGTCATCAGCTTTGACATGGGGATTCTGATCGGATGGAAGGCTTTCATTTGTGCCGTCGTGGGCGGGATCGGCGAGATCAGAGGAGCCATGTTAGGCGGCTTTCTCCTGGCGTTCATCGAGATTTTCGTCGTCGCCATAGGTCAGATTCCCGGCTTTGAATGGTTGTCCTCCACCTACCGCGATCTGGTATCCTTCACCGTGCTGCTGGCAATCCTGACTATCAAACCCACCGGCATCTTTGGGGTGGCAAGAAGACAGAAGGTATAGCCAATGAAGAAACTCTACCTACCCCTGATAGTTTTGTTGCTATTTGTGGTAATCATAGCAATTTCCTGGTTGCGTGTCATCAACGACTACTGGCAACTCGTCCTGCTGTTTATGGGCATCAACATCATCCTGACGGTCAGCCTGAACCTGGTCAATGGCTATATGGGCGAGTTCTCCTGCGGGCACGCTGGCTTTATGGCCGTGGGGGCCTACGTGACCAGCATCCTGACTGTCTGGCTGTTCGCAGACGACAAGGTGTTTGGCCCGCCCGTCCTCCCCACCGCTTGGGCCATTCCGCTGTTCCCCGTGGCCTTGATCATCGGCTCTATCGCCGCCGCCCTGGTGGGATTGCTCGTCGCCTTTCCTTCCTTCCGCACCCGGGGGGACTATTTGGCGATCATCACTCTGGCCGTCAACTACATCATCAAGAGCGCCATCGAGAACATGGAGGTCATCGGCGGCCCCCGTGGCTTTGTGGGCATGAAGCGGGTGATGAATGGCATGGGAGACGTCTTTGACGCGCCGTGGCTGCTCATCTGGACCTTTATCGGGATGATCGTCACTATCCTCATCATCCGCAACTTTATGTCTTCCACGTTAGGCAAGGGGGTGGAGGCCATCCGCGAGGACGAGATCGCGGCCGAGCTGATGAGCGTCAACACGCGCCGCGTCAAGCTGATCGCCTTTATGCTGTCGTGCGGGCTGGCCGGGCTGGCCGGCGGCCTGTTCGCCCACGGGCCGGGCGGATACATCAACCCTGGCACGTTCACTATCCTCAAATCCACCGAGGTCATGGTCATGGTCTATCTGGGTGGGATGGGTTCCATCAGCGGTTCCATCATCAGCGCCATCGGCTTTACCCTGCTGTTGGAGATGTTGCGCCCGCTGGGGCTGTACAAGTGGGTGGTCATCCCTCTGCTGCTCGTGGTGATGATGCTGCGCCGTCCCACCGGCATCCTGGGCAACAAGGAACTGAGCGACGTCTTTCCCAGGTTGCGGGCGATCTTTGGTTCCGAGGAGGAGAGCTATGCCTCTGCTTCAAATTAGAGATATGACCCACTTTTTCGGTGGGTTACGGGCCGTTTATGACTTTAACCTCGACCTGGAAGAGGGGGAGTTGGTTGGCCTGATCGGCCCCAACGGGGCAGGCAAGACGACGATCTTCAACCTGGTCACCGGGGCGTACAAACCGAGCGCAGGCCAGGTGCAATTCAACGGCAACAGCCTGGTCGGTCTGCGCTCCCACCAAATCACGGCCAAGGGCATCGCGCGCACTTTCCAGACCATCCGGTTATGGAACGAGTTGACCGTGCTGGACAATATCCGCATCGCTCGCGCCTCTCGCATCAAGTACAACCTGCTGGACTCGATCCTACACGGCCAACGATATCGAAAAGAAGAGCAAGAGATCAGGGAACAGGCAATGAAGCTGCTGGCGGTGTTCGGCCTGGACAAGGACGCCCAAGAACTGGCCAAGAACATGCCGTATGGCGCGCAGCGGCGGGTAGAGATCGCCCGCGCGCTGGCTACCGAGCCACGACTGCTCCTGCTCGACGAGCCGGCGGCCGGGATGAACCCCGGCGAGATCGGTGACCTGATGGAATTCATCCAGCAGATCCGCCAGGAATTCGATCTAACCATCTGGATCATTGAGCACCAGATGCGGGTCATTATGAACATCTGCGAGCGAATCAAGGTCATTGATTTTGGAGAGACCATCGCCGAGGGCACACCGACCGAGATACAGAACAATCCCAGGGTGATCGAGGCCTACCTGGGCGAGGAGGCGTTCTGATGCTGCTTGAGGTAAAGAATCTGCAAGTGAACTATGGCAACATCGAGGCCCTGCACGGCGTCTCTTTCCACGTGGACGAAGGGGAGATCGTGACCCTCATCGGGGCCAACGGCGCCGGCAAGACTACCACCCTGATGACCATCTCCCGCCAGATCCCCCACGTGGCCGAGCTGGGTGGAGCGGTCACCGGCGGGAGCATCACGTACCAGGGCGAAGACATACTCCAGTACCAGCCCCACCAGGTGGTGGAAAAGTTTGGCATCGCCCAGGTACCCGAGGGACGCCGCATCTTTGGCAACCTCTCGGTGCTGGAGAATCTCAAGCTGGCTACCTACGCCCGCAAGGACAAGGTCCAAGTCGGCAAGGACCTCAAACGGGTGTTCGAGATATTCCCTCGGTTGGAGGAACGCAAACACCAGAGTGGCGAGACTTTGAGCGGTGGTGAGCAACAAATGCTGGCCGTGGGCCGGGCGCTGATGACCCGGGGTAGCCTGATGCTCCTGGACGAGCCCTCGATGGGCCTGGCCCCCGTCCTGGTGCGGGACATTTTCAACACCATCAAAGAGATCAACGCCCAGGGCACTACCATCCTGCTGGTGGAGCAGAACGCGAACATGGCGCTCAAGCTGGCCCAGCGCGGCTACGTGCTGGAAACGGGGAACGTCGTCCTGGAAGGAACGTCGGCGGAACTGGTCGCCAACCCAGAGGTAAAGAAGGCTTACCTGGGCGGGTGAATCAAAGAGGCAGGAGGCAAGAAGCAGGATACAGGATGCGAGGAATGGCCCCCTCGTTTGAGGTACAGGGGGCTTTTGTCTATCTGTTTCCTGTACATCCGCGCTCTGAGGAACAAACGTGGAACTGGACGATGTTCTAACCTGGGCGGAGATTGACCTGGACGCCATCGCCTCCAACGCTGCTGGCCTAAAGATGCGCGCCGGAGAAAAGGCAGAGTTGATGGTCGCCGTCAAAGCCAACGGTTACGGTCACGGCGCTGTGCCGGTGGCGCGGGCGGCGCTGGAGGGCGGCGCCACCCGCCTGGCGGTGCACCGCGTCCTGGAAGGGGCACAACTACGCCAGGCCGGCGTCACTGCCCCCATCCTCGTCATGGGCTACACTCTGCCTGCCGAGTCGGAGCAGATCGTGCGCTGGGAACTGACCCCAACGGTCAACAGCCAGCCCCAGGCCGAAGCGCTATCGGCAGCAACGGTAATCGCCGGCCAGCCGCTACCCATCCACGTCAAAGTGGATACCGGTATGGGACGCTACGGCCTCCTGCCCGAAGAGACACTCGATTTCGTGCGCTTTTTGAGCCAGTTGCCGGGCCTGGCGTTGGAGGGGCTGTACACCCACCACTCCGTGGCCGACCTGGCCGACAAAACCTTCACCCGCCGCCAGTTCAGCGTCTATATGGACGTGGTGAAGAGGTTGGAAGCAGCAGGCTTTACCTTTCCCCTCAAGCACGTGTCCAACAGCGCTACCACACTCGACCTGCCAGAGATGGCGCTGGACATGGTGCGCTGCGGCATCGCTCTTTACGGGCTGCACCCCTCAGACGAGGTGGAGGGCAACCCAAGGTTGCACGCCGTTCCACTGCGTCCTGCCCTGACGCTCAAGAGCCGGGTGGCCCGCGTGCGCACACTGCCCGCCGGGGCCAGCATCAGCTACGGGAGAACCTACATCACCGATGAACCCGCGCGCGTAGCCCTCGTTCCTGTCGGTTACGGCGACGGCTACCACCGCATCCTCTCCAATCGCGGCGCGGTTTTGATCCACGGGCAGCGGGCGCCCATCGTCGGGCGCGTCTGTATGGATCAATTCGTCGTAGACGTCAGCCACGTCCCTGGCGTACAGTTGCACGACGAAGTGGTGCTGGTGGGGCAACAGGGAGAGGGGCACATCCCGGCCGAGGAGGTCGCCCGCTGGGCCGAGACGATCAATTACGAAGTGACCACCGGCCTGTTGCCGCGAGTAGTGCGTATCTATCTGAAGGGAGGAGAGGAGGTTGAGCGAGTAGCTCTAGCAGGAGAGTGAACGTCCCAATCACTCGTCGGTTTGAGGCCAAGCCTTGCTAGACGCTCACAGCGGAGGATTTGCTGGCTCCCCATCAGATTGAGATTAGAGCACCCGGCGACTCACACGCACTGGTAACCGCCTTCAAACGCCACTTGACGTGCGCGGCAAGATAAGTATAATCCAGTAGTACCCAAGTCCCATCGCCCTCCACGACCACACACCCGCGCTCAATGTTCGGGTAAAACACAGCGCTTTCAACGCACAATCGTAACTGCTCAGGTCAGACCTCCGAGGTCTTTGACAACCGTTTCGCCCACTGCAAATGTTTAAAACGGCCAATGTTTTGCGCTTGAATGAGCTGCAATGAGACCTCGGAGGTCTAAATAGCTACGCAGTTACGCACAATCTACCAAACCAAGGCCAAAGCACCGGGCCTATAGTTGGATGCAGGGTTCATCAGCCAATCAACATCCCCATTAGTGGAGAAAGGAGGTGAAATAACAAGACCTGTCCAGTCAATACTTTGGTAGAATAGCAAAACTCAAAGAAAGGAAAAAGGAGGAAGAAACCGTGAATCGCAAACTATTTGCATTACTAGGGGTCTTGTTGGTTCTAAGTATGGTGCTCACGGCCTGCGGAGGTGGTGAATGTCCCCCGTGCCCCGAAGCTGGCGAGTGTCCAGAGTGCCCGGAATGCCCCGAATGCCCAGAGGTTGGTGAATGCCCAGAGTGCCCTCCGTGTCCAGAAGTGCCCGCGGCGGGTGAATCGCGCCTAGAGATCGTCAAGGCGCGTGGCAAGGTCGTCTGCGGCGCTCGCACCGATCTGCTTGGCTTTGGTTACCTGGACGAAGCAGGCAACAACGTCGGCTTTGACGTTGACTTTTGCCGCGCTGTGGCCGCCGCCATCTTTGACGATCCCAACGCCGTCGAGTTCGTGCCGCTGACAGCGGCAGAGCGCGGCCCGGCCTTGCAGACTGCCGAGGTGGACATACTGTCCCGCAACTGCACCTGGACCTCTAGCCGCGACGCGCAGTGGGGCAACTTTACAGTCGTCACGTTCTACGACGGCCAGGGAATGATGGTTCGCAAGGACCTGGGAGCCGCCATCTTGGAGGACCTGGACGGCGCGACCGTCTGCGTGACCACCGGCACCACCACCGAGTTGAACCTGGCCGACAATTTCCGCGGCCGCGGTCTCGAGTTCGAGGCAGTGACCTTTGAGGACACCGCCTCCGTGTACAACGCCTACGAAGAGGGACGCTGCGACGCCTGCACGAGCGACAAGTCGCAGTTGGCGGCCGTCCGGGTAGGCTTTGCCAACCCCGACGATCACGTCATTCTGAACGTCACCATGTCCAAGGAACCCCTGACGCCCGCCGTCCCTGCAGGCGACGATCAGTGGTTCGACCTGGTCAAGACCGTGGCGTACGTCCTGATCAACGCCGAGGAGCTGGGCATCACCTCGGCCAACGTGGACGATATGATGGGCAGCGACAGCCCCGAGATCAAGCGCTTCTTGGGCGTCGAGGGCGAGTTTGGGCAGGCCGATCTTGGCCTGGAGGCGGACTTTGCCGCCAACGTGATCCGCGCCGTGGGCAACTATGGAGAAGTCTACGATCGCTACATGGGTCCCAACGGCGACGCCTTTACCCTCGACCGCGGCCCCAACGAGCTGTGGTCGAATGGCGGCCTGATCTATGCGCCGCCCCTGCGCTAGCCGAATCTAAGCGGGCCGAGTTCTTGATGAGTGAAGCACACCCACGTGTCGAACGGAGCTGCACCTGGAAGTGCTAACTCCTCAAATCTGCATCCATCGGGTTTGCCAAGTCTTGGAGCATAGGGGCCAGGTTCCCCTAAGGAACCTGGCCCTTTTTAGAAAAAGGGGTCGAGTATGGATCAAGACTCTAGCATCCAAGTCGTCACCAAGAGCAGCATCCCTCTTTGGCGCGACGAGCGCGTCATCCAGGGGATTGCCCAGGTCATCTCTGCGGCCCTCGTGATTGGCTTTTTGATCTTCTTTGCCAGCAACGTGCTCCAGGCTGCTCACGCCCGAGGACTGAGCCTGGGGTATGACTTTGTGAGCGGATCGGCCGGTTTCCCCCTGGCGGAATCGGTGATCCCGTACGACGAGTCCCAGTCCTTCGGCTACGCTTTCCTGGTCGGCATCCTGAACACGATCAAGGCAGCGGTGGTGGGCATCATTCTGGCAACGGCGCTAGGAACAATAACGGCGCTGGCCCGGCTCTCCTCCAACTGGCTGGTCAGCAAGATCGCCAGCGTTTACATCGAAGTCGTCCGTAACATCCCTCTGTTGGTTCAGCTCTTTATCTGGTATTTTGCCGTCTTTCAGAACCTACCTATTGTCAAAGAGAGCATCCAATGGCCCGGCCCCATCTATCTCAGCCAGCGCGGCATCTATCTGCCAGCTCCGGTGCCGACCTCGACTTTTGGCAACTGGATCGCGCTTGTGTTGGCAGGGATCATATTGGCCGTCATCCTGCGCATCGCGTTGGGGCGCTATCAATTGCGGACAGGGCGCGCGACCTACCCGGTGGCGACCGCGATTGTAGTATTACTAGGTGCGCCCATCCTGAGTTGGTTCCTGGTCGGCGAAAGTCCATTGGTGGCAAATCTGCCGGTGATGGGCAATTTCAATTTCGAGGGGGGCATGCGGCTCACGGTCGAGTACGCCGCTTTGCTGGCCGGATTGGTGATCTACACCGGAGCCTTCATCGCCGAAGTGGTGCGCGCCGGCATCCTGGCAGTTGACCGGGGACAGTTCGAGGCAGCACGGGCGGTCGGCCTCAACGGTATGCAGGTCCTGCGTTTGGTGGTCTTTCCCCAGGCGATGCGGGTCATAGTCCCGCCGTTGATCAGCCAGTATTTGAACCTGACCAAGAACTCGAGCCTGGCTATCGCCGTCGGCTACCCCGACATGTTTTTCGTGGGACGCACGATAATCAACCAGGCAGGGCGCGCGGTCCCCGTCTTTTTGATGGTCATGGCCGTCTACCTCTTCACCAGCCTGACCACGTCAGTCCTGATGAACATTTATAACCGTCGCATTCAATTGGTGGAGCGATGAGCATGAGCACAGATTCTACCGCCGTCGTACGACCACCGGCCCCGCCGGGCCCTGTCCGCTGGCTCAAAAAGAACCTGTTCAGCACCTGGTACAACACTTTGCTCACCATTCTGGCAACAGTGTTCCTCTACTTGGTGCTAAAGGGCGTGCTGAGTTGGGTGTTGTTAGAGGCCAACTGGGATCCGGTGATACAAAGCCCCAAGTTGTTTGCGGTGGGGCAATATCCGCCAGAGCAACTGTGGCGAGTGGGGACCATCCTGTTTATGGTTTCCTTTCTCTTTGGCCTGAGTTGGCGCGTCTGGGGCGGCACGGTGCGCACCTTCGCCCTGGCTCTGGCGGTGGCGTTTGTCATCCTGGCCCTGCTGCCTATCAGCATGAGTCTCAAGGCACGGCTGGTATTCCTGGCCAATCCGATCCTGACCTTTATCGGCTACCAGGCGGGGCGCACACCCATCGGAAAATCCCGCTGGGTGGCGCTGGGATGGCTCCTCTCGTTCGCCCTGACCATCCTCCTGCTATCCGGGGTCGAAGGGGTAAGCTGGCTGCCCAAGGTCGAGACGGGGTTGTGGGGCGGGCTGCTCCTGACCTTTCTGCTGGCCCTGGTCGGCATCGTGGCCTCGTTCCCCATCGGCGTCCTGCTGGCGCTGGGCCGACAGAGCAAGCTGCCGGTACTCAAGGGGTTCTGCATCCTGTTCATCGAGGTCGTCCGAGGAGTGCCCCTGGTGACGATCCTGTTCATGGCCTCCATCATCCTGCCCCTGTTCTTGCCCGAGGGAGTGCGCATTGACCGCGTGCTGCGGGCGATGATAGGGATGACCCTCTTCGCCGCCGCCTACATGGCCGAGAATGTGCGCGGCGGCCTGCAGGCCATTCCTGCGGGACAGGTCGAGGCGGCCAAGGCGGTGGGGCTTAATGGCTTTCAGACCATGGCGCTGATCGTGCTGCCGCAAGCACTGAGACTGGTCATTCCCGCCATCGTAGGCCAGTTCATCGCCCTCTTTATGGACACCACCCTGGCCGTGATCGTGGGACTATTAGAGCTGCTCGCCGTCGGCAGGGCCGTATTGGAAAGTAACGCAGAATGGAAACTCTTGAACATGGAGGTATATCTGTTCATCGCCGCAATTTTCTGGGTCTTTAACTATGCTATGTCTTACGCCAGCCGGCGACTGGAAGTGGCCCTGGGCGTGGGAGAGCGCTAGAGGAGGATAACGTGGCCCAAGCAAACACGACAAGTTTACCTAACGACGACATCATAATCTGCCGCGACGTACACAAGTGGTTCGACGATTTTCACGTCCTGCAGGGCGTCTCGCTGACCATCAAGCGGCAAGAGGTGGTCGTCATCTGTGGCCCCTCGGGATCGGGCAAATCCACCTTTATCCGCACCATCAACCGCCTCGAAGAACATCATCGGGGAGATATCATCGTGGACGGCATCGAGTTGAGCCACGATATCCGCAACATCGAGGCCATCCGGCGTGAAGTAGGAATGGTGTTCCAACAGTTCAACCTCTTTCCACACCTGACGGTGATTCAGAACGTCACCCTGGCTCCCATCTGGGCCCGCAAGTGGCCCAAAGAGAAGGCCGAAGAGACCGCTATGCAACTGTTGGAGCGGGTAGGGATTCCAGAGCAGGCCTACAAGTATCCGGGGCAGTTGTCTGGCGGGCAACAGCAGCGGGTGGCCATCGCCCGCGCTCTGGCTATGCAACCCAAGATCATGCTCTTCGACGAGCCGACCTCCGCCCTGGACCCAGAGATGATCAAAGAGGTGCTGGATGTGATGCGCGAACTGGCTTACTCTGGCATGACAATGATCGTCGTGACCCACGAGATGGGTTTTGCCAAAGAAGCCGCAAACAGGATCGTCTTTTTCGACGCGGGAAACATTGTGGAACAGAACACGCCGGAAGAGTTCTTCGCCAACCCCAAGGAGGAACGCACCAAGCTGTTCCTGAGCCAGATTCTGACTCACTAGCGGCAACGGGGATGAGGGATGTGTAATATCGAACCTTCGAGGCACGCTAGGGATATGTTGCGTGAGCGGGACATTCTAGAAGAATGGATGTGGCGTGCTATAGATACTCCTGACCGCATCGAAATTGGAGATGACAACAACACACACTACATCAAGGCAATCTCTGAACACGAAGAGCGTTTCTTGCGAGTGATCGTCAACCACCACGTCACACCAAAGCGTGTGGTCACACTTTTCTTTGACCGACGCTTAGGGAGGCCAAAATGAGATTGAAAGTGGACAAGGAGAACGACGCCCTGTATTTTAGATTGGACGAGTCGCCGGTCGTCGAATCAGAAGAAGTAAAACCAGGCGTGATTCTCGACTTTAACGAGAACGGGCGTGTCGTCGGCGTCGAGTTTCTAGCTTTGAGCACACGCATGGTTCCAGAGCAACTGCATGTCCTTCAATTCGAGACTGTGTAGGCACAGCAGAGCGACTAAATGGAATACGAACCTGTCATCGGACTGGAAGTACACGCCCAGATCCACACCCGCTCCAAGATGTTCTGTCCCTGCCCGGTGGTGGAGGATACCGGCGACCTGGAACCGAACACCTACGTCTGCCCGGTCTGCGCTGCGCTTCCCGGCGTGCTGCCGGTGATCAACCGCAGGGCGGTCGAAATAGCCATCATGGCCGGACTGGCGCTCAACTGCCAGGTTCCTCCCGCCACTCGTTTCGCCCGCAAGAGCTACTTTTACCCCGACCTGCCCAAGGGCTACCAGATCTCCCAGTACACGCCCGTATTCCCACCGCTGACAGTGAACGGCTACCTGGATATCGAGACCGAGACGGGCGCCAGCCGTGTGGGCGTCAACCGCGCTCACCTGGAGGAGGACACGGGCAAACTGTACCATCGGGGCAGCGCCAGCCTGGTTGATTTGAACCGGGCCGGTGTGCCGCTCTTGGAGATCGTCAGCGAGCCTGATATGCGCTCGGCCGAGCAAGTGCTGGCCTACGCCACCAAGCTGCACGCCATCCTGGTCTACCTGGGCGTGAACGCGGGCGACATGGAGAAAGGGATGATGCGCTTTGAGGCCAACGTCAGCGTGCGGCCCGCCGGCTCAGACGTGCTCAACCCGCGCCACGAGATAAAGAACCTCAACTCTTTCCGCGCCCTGACCCGCTCGGTGGCATACGAGATCGAGAATCAAATAGCGACGCTGGAGGCCGGCGGCGTGGTCGCCCAACAGACGATGGGCTGGGACGACGCCCAGGGAGTCACGCTGCCCCAGCGCGGCAAAGAGTTCGCCGACGATTACCGCTACTTTCCAGAACCCGATCTCCCGCTCCTGGAGATTGACCGGGCATGGGTGGAGCAGTTACGCGCTCGACTCCCAGAACTGCCCGACGCCAAGCGAACCCGCTTCATCGCCGATTACGGGCTGAGCGACTATGACGCCGGGGTACTGGTCGCCGACAGGCGTGTGGCCGACTATTACGAGGCCAGCCTCGCCGCCAGCGGCAAAAGCGATCCCAAGACCATCGCCAACTGGGTCACCGGTGAACTGTTCCGCCTGATGAAGGGGACCGGGCAGGAAATCGGCGCGGTGTCGGTCTCACCCCAGGCGCTGGCGGAACTGATCGGCCTGGTCGAAGAAGGCGCCATCAACCTCAGCACAGGCAAAGAGGTGCTGGCAGAGATGTTCGCCAGCGGGCGCAGCGGCCGGCAGGTCGTGGAGGAGCGCGGCCTGGCGCAAATCTCGGACGCGGCGGAGCTGGAGGTAATCGTCGCCCAAGTGCTGGAGGGGAACCCGCAGCAGGTGAGTGACTACCTGGCCGGCAAAGAGCAACTCCTCGGCTGGCTGATGGGCCAAGTGATGCGGGCCACCCAGAGCAAGGCGAATCCCCAGAAAGTGCGAGAGCTTCTAAAAGCCCAATTGGAGGCTCGGCGGAGCTAAAAACCGAGGTTGGCCCGCAGTTTGTCATAGCCGAAACGTGCTGTGTGTCACTGGTTATGCCCGCACAAAGCGGCTATACTGTCCATGCAAAATCAAGAGGTGCGTAAAACCGACCTTCGTCGAAGCCAACACCTAAATAATCACTCTCACAACCTGAATGGAGGAACAAGCATGCCAGAAGAACTAAATCCCTTTGCCATCGCGCAGCAACAGTTGGACCAGGCCGCCGAGATCATGGGCCTGGACCCGGCGACGCACGAACTGCTGCGCTGGCCGCTGCGTGAACTGCACGTCACGCTCCCGGTAAAAATGGACGACGGCACGACCAAGGTTTTCCACGGCTTTCGCGTCCAGTACAACGACTCCCGCGGGCCGACGAAGGGCGGCATCCGCTACCACCCCGACGAGACCATTGACACTGTCCGCGCCCTGGCCGCCTGGATGACGTGGAAGTGCTCTGTGGTAGACATACCCCTGGGCGGCGGCAAGGGCGGCATCATCTGCAACCCCAAGGAACTGTCCACAGGGGAACTGGAGCGCCTCAGCCGGGCCTACATCCGCCAGGTCGGCCGGATCATCGGTGAAGAGGTTGACGTACCCGCTCCCGACGTCTACACCACGCCCCAGATCATGGCCTGGATGATGGATGAATACTCCTTCATACGCGGCTACAACGTCCCCGGCGTCATCACCGGCAAGCCCATCCCCCTGGGCGGCTCCCAGGGCCGCGGCGACGCCACCGCCCGTGGCGGTATATTCTGCGTCCGCGAGGCCGGCAAGGTATTGGGAATTGAGCTAAAGGGCGCTACCGCCGCCGTCCAGGGCTATGGCAATGCCGGACAGTTCGCTCACATCCTGTCACAGGAACTGCTGGGCCTCAAAGTCGTCGCCGTCTCCGATTCCAAGGGCGGCATCTACAACGCCGACGGCCTCGACCCCGAAGCCGTCATCGCCCACAAGAAAAAGACCGGCTCAGTGGTCAACTTCCCCGGAGCAAAGGCCGTCACCAACGCAGAACTGCTAGAGTTGGACGTGGTCGTGCTCTTACCCGCAGCGCTGGAGAACCAGATCACCGGCGCCAACGCTGGCAATATCAAAGCCAAAATCGTGGCCGAGTTAGCCAACGGCCCCACCACGCCAGAAGCGGACGAAATCCTGCACGAGAACAGCGTCTATGTCATCCCCGACTTTTTGTGCAACGCCGGCGGCGTGACCGTCTCCTACTTTGAGCAGGTGCAGAATTCCTACGATTATTACTGGGAGGTGGAAACGGTCCACGAGCGACTGGACAAGAAAATGACGGCCGCCTTCCACGCCGTGCACGCAGCGGCCCAGCAACACGGCGTCCCCAACCGCATGGGCGCCTACATCGTGTCCGTGGCCCGCGTGGCCGAGGCCTGCAAGCTGCGCGGCTGGGTATAAGCCAGACCCGATCCAAAAGCAAGCTCAAGCCCCCGTCCTGTGACGGGGGCTTTTCCATTTGACTTTGCCCAGCTTTCAGGGTAAGATAACGACGTATGCAGCCAATAATCATTCACAAACAGAAAAGGAGGTTATAATGTACCACAAGATCATTATTGCCGGGTATCTGGGCCGGGATCCAGAAATGAGGTACACTCAAGACGGTACCCCGGTCACCAACTTTTCGGTGGCGGCCAGCCGGAAGTACAATCGTCCCGACGGCACCAAGGTTGACGAGACAGTCTGGTTCCGCGTCACCGCCTGGCGGCAGTTGGGTGAGCTCTGCAACGAGTATCTGCAAAAGGGCCGCCCTGTGCTGGTTGAGGGTCGCTTGCAGCCAGATGAAAACGGCAACCCGCGGACATTCACCCGCAACGATGGTTCGCCTGGCGCCTCGTTCGAGGTCACGGCGACGACCGTCAGATTCCTGGGCGGGCGCGGCGAGGCTGGCGTAGAGCCTGGCATGCCCGATGAGGCGCCGCCCCCTGACCCCGGGGAGAGCGAGATTCCCTTCTAGGCCGTCCCTGAGCCTCACTGCTGTCACCCAGAAGTCAAACTTTGCCAGCGGCACGGCCTGGGCGTATATAAAACTTGGGGGAGTCACGTTTTCTGCTGCAATGCCGATGATTGAAATCACCGGCTAATGCCCCAAAGTGCGTTAAAACGCACTAAAAAGCGGCATTCCAACCTGTTTCCAACAGGTTTCGAGTGTCAGCGGGGCGTTTCAACGCTCCGCGCGGCAGAGACGAGGCCGTCAAGTTGGTTCTCCCCCAACAATTATATGCGCCCGCACGGCCTCGACCGCCGCTCCTGTAGCGGCGGTCTACCTTTGCCCATCAACGGCCTGGGATCCGCGCCACCCGGGGCTGTTCAGTTCTCGGTTGTCAGAGTGAATCGGGCAAACCGCACCGCCTGTTTTACGGCGGTGCTGGCAGCCTGTCGGAGAGATGTAGTTTAGCCCCTCGTGGGCGGCTCGTGAGCGACAACATGGCTCAAAAACGGGCACGAGGCCCCACATTGCCGAGCTCTCCAACAAGCTGCCAGGGCGAGAACTAAACAACCCCAGTGTCACTACCAAAGGAGTCACCCCGATGAAAAAACAACAACACCGGCAGATAAACGTCCAAATTCCACCCGACCTGGATGCCATCTACTCCAATCTGGCCATGATCACCCACTCAGCCTCCGAGATCATCATTGATTTTGCCCGCGTGCTGCCCAAGACCCCCCAGGCCAAGGTCTATGCCCGCATCATCACCACCCCGCTGCACGCCAAACTATTGCTGCGGGCGCTGAGTGAAAATCTGGAGAAATACGAGGCCCAATTCGGCGAGATCAAAATGCCCGACGCAGGTGAAGCACTGGCGCAACAGTTCTTTGGCGCCGTCAAACCGCCCCAACCTCCAGAATCGTGATTCTCCCCCAGGAGCACATTATGAACCATCTGGAAGCGACATCCGAACGCATTCGGGCCGACTTTGAGGCCCGCAACGACGCCCGCGACGAGACACTGCGCCGCTCGCGCGAATTGATCCGCTTGTGCGCCACCGCCATCCGCGCCAGTCACCGCGACGAGTGGGACACAGCCCGCCAACTGCTGGCCCAGGCCGACGAGACCGCCGACGGCATCCGCGAGACCGTCGCCCCCTACCCCGACCTGTTGCACGCCGGTTACACCCAGGACGCGCTCAAAGAACTGGTCGAAGCGCACGCCACGCTGGCACTGGCCCAGGGCGCCCCAGTCCCAGAGCCGGAATCGCTAAAAGTATCCTACTCCGCCTATCTGAATGGACTGTGCGAGGCGGCCAGCGAGATGCGTCGCCGCTGCCTGGACGAACTGCGGCGCGGCGACACCGCCGAGGCAGAGCGACTGATGGAAGCGATGGACGACATCTACGATATGCTGGGCACCTTCGATTTCCCCGACGCCATCACCGGCGGGCTGCGCCGCCGCGTGGACCAACTGCGCGGCGTGATCAAGCGCACGCGCGGCGATCTGACCAACAGCCTGCGCCAGGATCAGTTAATTCACGCGTTGCGCGACTTTGAGGAGCGCATTGGGATTGAGTGAACCGCACGACCGCGTCATCCGCGCCAGCGAGATCGGCCAGTACGTCTACTGCGCTCACGCTTGGTGGCTGGGCAGCATCCAGGGATTGCCCTCCTCTCGCCAACAGGAAATGGCGGCAGGGGAAGCGGTCCACGTGCATCACGGGCGAGGAGTGAGAGCATCACTGGGGCTGGGCCGGCTGGCATACATTGTACTGCTGCTGGCGGCGGTGGTTGGGATTGTGTGGATGATAGGTCGGTAATGGCAAAGTGGTTCTTTGGACTGTTGGCGCTGGGCCTGCTGCTGCTCTGGCTGGCGCGGCGCGGGCGGACCAGCAGTGGCCTGCCCCAAGGGCGCGTGATCTATAGCGACACGGGCGGCTGGAACCGGCTGGAGCGACCGCTCTTTTCACGCGAGCTTTTCCTCACCGGCAAGCCCGACTATCTGGTGGCCGATGGAGCCGACGTCATCCCCATTGAGGTCAAGTCGAGCCGTGCCCCGGCCCAACCATACCTCTCGCACATCCTACAACTTGCGGCTTACTGCCTGCTGGTCGAAGAGTGCTACGGGAGGCGCCCTCCCTATGGCATCATCAAGTACGGGGACCGTGCTTTCGAGGTGGACTATACCGACGCACTAGAAGACGAACTGCTGGCAACGCTGGACGATATGCGGGACGACCTGGCTAACGGAACCGCCCCCCGCAACCACGACGAGCCGGGGCGCTGTCAGGCCTGCGGCCACCGCCGCCACTGCGACCAGGTGATTCGCTGACTTGCTATGACTAGAACACTGCTCGCCATCTTTGCCCATCCCGACGACGAGTCCTTCGGCCCCGGCGGCACGCTGGCAAAGTACGCAGCCGAGGGCGTAGCCGTGCACCTCATCTGCGCCACTATGGGAGAGGCTGGCGAGAGTGACACCGCCGACCTGGGCGAATGTGACGACCTGGCCTGCCAGCGCGAGCAGGAGCTACGCTGCGCGGCAGACATCCTAGGGCTGGAAGAGGTACACCTGCTAGACTACCGCGACTCTGGAATGGCCGGCTCCCCGGCCAACCAACACCCCCGCGCCCTCGCCCAGGCCAACCCGGACGCGCTGGCAGACCAAGTAGCCGATCTGATACGTCGCCTGCAGCCCCAAGTCGCGCTCACCTTTGACCCCTTTGGCGGCTACGGCCACCCCGACCACATCGCCATGCACCGCGCCACCGTCGCTGCCTTCGAGCGGCTGCCAGCACACGAGCGCCCGCAAAAGCTCTACTTTTCTACCTTACCCCGCACGACCCTGCGCTGGGCCGTGCGATTGATGCCGCTCTTGGGCGTCAATCCAGAGGCGATAGGCAAAAACAAGGACGTCAACCTGCGGGCCGCGCTCGAACACGAGTTGCCGGTCACCACGCGGATAGACATCGGCGATTATTACGAAATCAAGCAACGGGCGGGAGCCTGTCACTCTAGCCAACTTTCGGGGCCAGGCTCATTCTGGGGGCGACTGCCGCGCTGGCTAGTACGTCGGTTGCAATCTGGGGAGACGTTTCACCGGGCCGCGCCGCCGTTCCGCCAGGGCGAGCGGGCGGAAAGAGACCTGTTCGCTGGGGGCGCGTAGGTTGATCCTGTATCATCTTTCCCCTCACTCGTACCGCGCCGCATCCGACGGGGGCACACGGGCAGCCTGACGGGCAGGATACCATGCCGCCACTGCCCCCACCAGCACCGGCACGCCCAGCGCGGGGAGCGTGCCCCACCACGCCTGCGCGGGCAGCCCCCGATACAGCAGTCCGTAGACCGCCAACCCGGTCAGCCACCCCAATACCCCACCCGCCAGCCCCAGCAGCATCCCCTCCACCACGAACAGCCGCGCCACGGCCTCCGTGCGCCAACCCACGGCCTTGAGGACGCCGATCTCCCGCCGTCGCTCCAACGCCGAGACAAGGAGTGCATCTGCCGTGGTGAGGCCGGCCACCAACAGGCACACGCCTGCCATCAAGTAGTGGTAGCCCCCAATGCGTAGCACCAGGTACTCGCCCAGGAGCGTACTGCTCAAGTAACCGTGCAATCCCAGGGAGGCGACCAGGAACACGGTGAGCAGCGCGGCTGCCAGAGTCATCGTGAGTATCATCAAGACCGCCCGCGCGCGTCGTCGCAGGAGCGAGCGTAAGCCGTAGGTCAGTAAAGAGAGCCGGCCGGGGAGCGAGCGTCCATCAGGGCTGACCTCGCCACGCTGCAACAAGACCGCCGGAGGGACACGGGCAGCCCTCCAGGCAGGGACGAGCCCACCCAGCAGGCACAATCCTATGCCGAGGGGCAGGATGAGCAGGGCCTGGCCTGGCGGCAGGGACAGGCTCAGACACGCGGCCAATCCCCGGGCCAACAACACGCCCAGCCCCCCGGCAACGAGGCCCACCACACCGACCTCCACCAGCGTCAGGCCAAAGACGGTGGAAGAGCGCCAGCCCAACGCCTTTTGCAGGGCGGTCTCCCGGCGCCGGCTCAGCACACTCGTGAGGGTAGTATTGAGGATATTGAGCGCGCAGACGGCCAGCATGAGGGCGAAAAAGATCACGTTGATCCGCTCGACCTCGCGGCTGTAGGAAAGCGTGACTCCTTTCTGAATCCACATTTCCTCGACGTAGCCCAGCGGGGGAATGTCTTTGTAGCCGGGGATGTGCACCAGCACCCGGCGGGGAGAGGAGCCGACGACCACGTCCACGTCCAGGCCGGTGGCCTCGACGATGGCGCCTGCCACGGCCTCGATTCTGGCCTGGGCCTCAGGGCTGAAGCGGTCAACTCCGCTCACCCGGATGCGGATGGCCGAGATGGGGTCTACGGGATTGAATAGCCTTGCCGCCTCCAGCGTGGTCAGAACCAGGGGCGGGCGCTGGATGTAGCTTTCCGGGTGGAACGTGGGCCGGACGACCACCGCCGGGTCTACCGGGTTGCCCTCCTCGTCGTACCTCAAGGTGACCAAGGGTGGGTAGTAGGTCTCCAAAGGCACGTGGACGAGATCGCTGGACAACGGGGACAGCTCTTCGACGTCGAAAGTGCCCAGGATATCGTTGCCCCATACATAGTTCAATCCCTCCTTGATGACTTTCTGAGAGATCCCTCTGAAGCGAACCTCCGGCGTACAGGAGATATCCGGCAAGCCACATTCGGTTTCCCCGAGCGACACCGCTTCCAGCACCGGCGCAGATGGCGACCAGAGAACCTCGATCTCCCGATACTGAACCGGGGAAGGCAGACTGGCGAGTTGCGTAGCTCCAACACTCGGCAGAGCAACTCCCCACGATTGCAGTCCAACGCCCGATTGAAACGGGAGCCAGGTCTCGTAGACGTTCGTGTGCGAGTCTTGAACCGTGCCTTCCAGGGAAACCGGCAGGGTGGGCAAAAGGTCCACGCCTCCCCTGTGGAGCAGCCATTCGACGGTCAGATCCTCTGCGGGTACCTGGACCTTCCATATATCCACGCGGACAGTTGCCTGAACGTAACTGTGCTCGTTAAGGATAACGGGGAAGGAAAAGCCACACCGCCTCTCGCCGATTGGAGAGTCGAAGCAGACTTCTTCGGATTTGTCGTCGGCGCCAAAGTACGTTGGTTCCGTGGCCGCGTCCAATCCCACCAACCGGGCCTCCTGCTCGGGGTCTATGGCCGCCAGCAGAACGGGCATTCTATAGTCCAGCCCAACAGGTGCAATAGGAATTTTCTCGGCGGGCGGCCTCGGGAATCTGATCCGATCCTGCTTTAGAAGCTCTACCCACTCGTCGTCGGAAAGATCAGGGAGAAAGTAATAATACCTTTGTGATACGCTCTCGTACTGCCGCAGGTTGTCGTCCACGCTCAGAGAGACTTTTCCCAGGCTAATAGCAGAAAAGTCAGGATCTCGGATCTGGACTTGTTCGTGATGGGCCTCATCCAGCCACAGCCGCAGATCAAAGTACGAGAGCATGGCAATCGGCGCTGCTACCTCGACCCCAGGAATGTCGCGGATGGCCTGGTACTGCTCAAACGTGATACCTCCGGGGATGCCACTGAGGTGGTTGGCCTGTACCAGGCCGTATTTTTCCTCAATGGAAGAGCGGCACCCCGGAGGGCGCACCAGGATGTCGTAGGTGGTGCGCCAATAGTCCGCCAGGTCCTGATCCACGGTGACTTTACTCGTCTCCGCAGCGGAGAGCAGCAGGCCAAAGGCGGCACTCACCACCAGGACGCTAAAGAGCAATAACAGGGTGCGCACTCTGTTGGAACGCAGTAGATGCCAGATAAACGGGACCATTGGTCATTCTCCAATGTTGTGAGACTGAGCGTAAATGGGAGGGGTCGGGATCCTGAAGCACTCCGTCAGGAGCCCGGCCTGCCTGGAAACCATCAGCGGACCGCTAGTAGCAGCATCTCAATACATAGTACTGAAAGGTGCAGTATGGTCCCCCGCCGGTATCGACGCACCACCAGTATTCGCAGAGCTGCGCCTTCGGCGGGCCGCAGGGTTCGTGGTCCCAAATGCAAGATCCGCAGTTTCGATATTCGTACCACGATCCTCTCGATCCGGGTCCGCCTGCTGCCCGCGCCGGCGTGGGCAATGCCAAGGCTGCTACTGCCAGCAGCAGCGACGCCACCATCATCGCCGCCAGCGTACCTATGACCATCTTCTGCATTTTGCTATGCTTCGCCATCATCTCTCACCTCCTTTCCATCTGGATTTCTCAGTCATCTCAACAGACACTTTCACCACATTCGTGCATTCCACCACCTCCTTCCCTCACTCCGCGCCGCCTTCCACCAACGCCTCCAGTTGCTCCAGTGTACCAGCAAAGCCCGACTTGGCGATCACTCCGTCCCCATCAATGACGTAGAAGAAGGGCGTCCCGGGCACCTGGTAGTCCTGTGCTACCGCGTCGTCCCCAGCCAACACGGGAAAGTCAAAGCCTTGTTCCTCCACCAGTTGCCAGTTCTCCTCCACCGTACCGTGGGAGATCATCACCACCTGCACGTCCCCTGCGCGCTCGCTAAAGGTCTCCAGATGCGGCCATACCTCGGCGCAGACCGGGCATTCGGTCGAGGAGAAAGCGAGCAGCACCCTCTGACCCGCAAAGTCACCCAGCGAAACCATCTGGCCTGTTGCGTCGGGCAGGTTAAAAGCCAGCGCCTGCGTCCCGATGTCCAACCCTTGCGGCCCCCTTATCGCATGCAAAGGCTCCAGCGCCGCCAGCACCTTGCGCTGCAACTGGTTCATGCGGACGAATAGGCCCACGACAGCCACCATCAACAGGATGACCACGCCCATCAACATCAACAGCAGCACCTGTGTCCGGCTCTCGCTCATCTTCTTCCTCCTGCCTCACACTATGCCCAGACGCGCCCAGACGGCCTCCAAACTCCGCTTCCCGCCCAGATGAGCCTGATCTACGATGGCCCCGTCTTTGAGGAAGCAGACCCGGTCGGCGAAGGCGGCGACGCGCGGGCTGTGCGTCACCAGCACCACCGTGCGCCCCCCTTCGTCGCACACCCGCCGCAATAGTTCCATCACTTCGTCGCCCACTCGCGTGTCCAGGTTGCCCGTAGGCTCGTCTACCAGCATAACCTCCGGCTCGTTCACCAGCGCCCGCGCGATGGCCACCCGCTGCTGTTCCCCGCCCGAAAGTTGCGCGGGTAGATGGCGTGCTCGCTCCGCCAGTCCTACCGCGTCCAACAACTCGCGCGCCCGTGCCTCCAGGTTGAACTCGCACTGGCGGCGGTAGGGGATCAGCGGCAGCATCACGTTCTCCAGCGCCGAGAGGATCGGCACCAGGTTGAACAGTTGGAAAATAAAGCCAATCTCCGCGCGACGGAAATCGGCCAGCGCGTCACCCTGCAATGTGCTCACATCCACCCCGTCCACGACCACGCGCCCGGCGGTGGGCTCGTCCAGCGTGCCGAGCAGGTTGAGCAGCGTGGACTTGCCGACGCCCGAAGGCCCTACGACAGCCACGAACTCTCCGCGCTCAATCGAGAGATCCACCCCGCCCAGCGCGCGCACCTCCGTCCCGTCGGTGTAGACTTTGGTCAACCCCTCCGCCACAATCATGGTCTCTGCTTGTTCACTCACTGTGCCCTCCTTGTCAAAGCATCCCGTCAGGCTAGCTGCGCCTGGGCGGACGCCCGCGCGGCCGGCTGACGGGCCGGGGCGGGGGCACCTGGCGCAGTTCGTCCAGCCGGGCTTCGCACATGTCCAGCCAGCGCAGATCGGCCTCCAGGTGCATGATGGCGCTTTCCAGCAACAACAGCCAGGGGAGTTCGCTCGCGGGATCGGCTTCAGCGCGCATGCGGGTCAACTCGTGCATCTCGCTCAGCAACTCCCGCCGCTGGGTCTGCAGTACCTCGTCCGGCGGCACCGGGCCAAAAAAGAGGCTGAGCATTAGCTTGGCGTAAAAGGCGTCGCGCAGGCGGTGGTTGCGGGACAGCGGCTCGCGGTACCAATGCTCCAGTTCCGCCCTCCCATCCTGGGTCAGGTCGTAGGGGGTGCGCTCCGCCACTTCGTCCCCGGATGCAATCTGGCGCACGATCAGGCCGTCCCGTTCCAGCCGCGAGAGCGTGCTGTAGACCTGACCGGTGTTGATCGCCCAATGGTCGCCCAGGGTGGCTTCCATCAACCCGTGCAGTTCGTAGCCATAGGTGGGGATATAGTCGAGCAGGGCCAATAAAGCGTATTTGACGATCATGGCTCCTCCTAAAAATATATACTGGCTAGCTATTTTCCAAAATAAGTATACACCAGGTATATATTTTCGTCAAGAAGAGATGTGAACTCGCAAAACGTGAAGAAACGCATCACGTGCATCCTAACTCCTGGCCTTCTTGATTTAATGAAACATCTGATGTACACTATTGACACGTCCACCTTCACTCGGCTTACGGGAACAGTTGGGACGACTATTTCGACGAGGTAACTTTATGCGCATCTTTATCACCGGCTGTAAAGGACAACTGGGCCGCGCGCTCCACGCCGCACTGGCCGAACATACCCTCTCCGGCTGCGACCTGCCGGAACTGGACATCACCGACCGGGAAGGAATCGGCACGGCTATCGCTGGCTTTGCTCCCGACGTGGTGATTCACGCTGCCGCCTGGACAGACGTGGACGGCTGCGCCCGCGATCCCGACAAAGCGTACCGCGCCAACGCGCTGGGCGCGCAGAACGTCGCTCTGGCCTGCGCCGCTTGCGACGCGGCCCTGGTCTACGTCAGCACCAACGAGGTCTTTGACGGCGCGGCGACGGAGCCCTACCGCGAGTGGGACCCGCCCCACCCCATCAACCCCTACGCCCGCTCGAAAGCCGCCGGCGAGTGGTTCGTGCGCCACCTGCTGGCCCGCTTTTACATCGCCCGCACCGCCTGGCTCTACGCCCCCGGTGGGCGCAACTTTTCCAACCCCCATCGCATCATCCAGTTGGCCGATGAACGAGGCGCGCTCAAGGTGGTGACCGACGAGGTTGGCAATCCCACCCACGCGCTTGATCTGGCTGCGGCGATTGCGGCGCTGATCCAAACCAAAGCGTATGGCGTCTACCACCTGGTCAACGCAGGCCACTGCTCCCGCCACGAGTTCGCCCGCGAGGTGCTGCGCGTCGGCGGGCGGGAACACATCCCTGTCGAACCGATCAGCCTGGACGATTTCCAGCGCGCTTCCAACCCACCCCGTTTCGCTCCCCTGGCCAACACCGCCGCGGCCGCGCTGGGCATCGAACTGCGACCCTGGCAGGAAGCGTTAGAGGAATACCTAAAATCCCGATGAGCAAATCTCCAATCTCTAATTCCCAATCCCCCAACCTCGTCTCCGTCATCATCCCCCACTGGAACGCGGCCCACCACCTTCCCACCTGTCTGAACAGCCTGCGGAGCCAGACCTACCCGCGCGTCGAGGTCATCGTCGCCGACAACGGCTCCACCGACGGCTCGCTGGAACTGCTGGCCCGCGATTATGCCTGGGCGCGCGTACTGCCACTGGGGGAGAACCGGGGCTTTGCGGGCGCGTGCAACGCCGGGATGAGAGAAGCGCGGGGCGAAATCGTCGTCCTCCTGAACAACGACACCGAGGCCGACCCGCGCTGGCTGGAAGAGGTCGTCGCCGCCTTTGAGCGCTACCCCGAGGCAGGGCTGGTCGCCTCCAAGATGCTGCTCTTTGACCAGCGCGATACCTTTCACACGGCCGGCGATTTCTACCGCGTGGACAGCGTCCCGGGCAACCGGGGCGTGTGGCAAAAGGACGTGGGGCAGTACGACCGTGAGGAGTACGTCTTTAGCGCCTGCGGGGGCAGCGCCGCCTACCGGAAAGCAATGCTGGAGCAGGTCGGCTTGCTGGACGAGGATTTCTTCTACTCTTGCGAGGATGTGGACCTGGCCTGGCGGGCGCAATTGGCCGGCTACCGTTGCGTCTACGCCCCCCGCGCCGTCGTCTACCACAAGTTGAGCGCCACCGGCGGCGGCGTCACCGCCAGTTTCTACGACGGGCGCAACTTTATCTACTTGCTGTTCAAGGATTATCCCGGCGACCTCTGGCGCACCTACTGGCGGGCGGTGCTGCGGGCGCAACTGCGCATCACGGCCGAGGCGCTGGGGGCCTGGCGCGGCCCGGCGGCGCGAGCACGACTGCGCGGCCAACTGGCGGGACTGTTGGGCCTGCCCAAGATGCTGCGTAAGCGGCGGGCGGTGCAGCATAGTCGAACCGTTGACCGGGCGTACCTCGAGAGCATACTGACCGGGGTCGAAAGCCCCTGAAAGCGGACTTTGACCTATTGGCTGAATCAAGTATACTTACGCCGTGATGGAGCGGCGCGAGCAGTTCTACAGGGAATGGAGCAAAAGCTATGGCAAGTCCCACCCTATGGACGGAACCCCCAATCACAGGTCAAGCTGAGAAATTGGCGGCCATCCTCGAGATCGCGAAAATCTTGGCTACCGAGCAAGACCTGGATACTATATTGCAGAAATTCCTGTCTTGCCTGATCAAGACACTAAAGATGGCCGAGACCGGTATCCTACAGATCTATGACCCCTCCAACGGACGCCTGATCCCAAAAAGCGCACAAGGCTACGATCTCGACGCCCTGAAGCAGATCAACCTCGAACCCGGTGAAGCTATGGGAGGTACGGCGCTGGAGACGGGCCAATCCGAACTATACTCGACTCCAGAGGCCATCGCTGTAGCCAGGGAGAACTTGAGACCGGAGAACCGCGAACTGTTCAGGTTGGCGACCGCCGGTCTGGGTCAACCACTGAGCGCCGTCTGCATACCGCTGACCACAGGGCATACAAAAGTGGGCGCTTTGCTACTGGAGAACCGAGGCAAACCCGGCAGTTTCGTGCGCGACGATATGCCCTTCCTGGAAGCCGTGGGCGATATCATCGCTCTATTCGTCGAAAACACCCGCCTGAGCAAAGATCTAGAAGCCACTCGGGCGCTCGAAGAAGGAAATCGTCTCAAGGCAGAGTTGATCTCCACACTGGCCCACGAGATGCGCACTCCGCTGACCTCGATCAAAGGCTACTCCACGGCCCTAATGATGGAGGAGGCATCCTTCGATCCCGAAAGCCAGCAAGAGTTTCTCAAGATCATAGACGAGGAATGCGACACCCTGCAAAACCTGATCCACGATCTGCTGGAATCGTCCATCCTCGATGCCGGTCTGCTGAGACTCGAACCTCAGCCGGTGAGATTGCCACGCCTGGCGCAAGATGTGACCGATGACATAGCGCGTCGCAGCGAGAAACACCGCTTCCTGGTTGACTTTCCGGAAGGGTTCCCGATCGTGGACGCCGATCCTCACCGCGTCGAGCAGGTGTTGCGCAACCTGGTGGACAATGCCGTCAAGTACTCCCCGGAGGGAGGACTGATCGTCGTGCGGGGCGAGGTGGGCGAGGGTGAAATAGTTGTCAGCGTCGCCGATCAGGGGGTAGGTATCGCCCCCGAGCACCTGAACCGGCTGTTTGAGAAATTCTTCCGCGTGGAGTGGGGTCTGGGGCGCCACGTCGTCGGCTCAGGGCTGGGGCTGCCTATCGTCCTCACCATTGTCGAGAGCCACGGAGGCCGAATCTGGGCCGAAAGCCAGTTAGGGGAGGGCAGCACGTTCTACTTTACACTCCCCCTGGGAGGCCTGAGCCAGGATATATCAGGGCAGGCAAAGGAGTAGCAGCAAGATGAACGAGAAAATCCTGATTGTGGACGACGAGCCCAAAGTAGTACGCCTGGTCAGCCAAGTGTTGAAAGCAATGGACTACCAGGTGATCTCTGCCGCCAGCGGAGAGCCGGCTCTAGAGATGGTGGCTTTGGAGCAGCCCGATCTGGTGTTCCTCGACGTCCGATTGCCTGGCGGTATGGATGGCTACGAGATATGCCGCCGCATTCGCGAGTTCTCCGACGTGGCGGTGATCATGCTCACCGCCAAGGCCCTGGAGAGCGACGTGCTGTGTGGTTTCGATGCCGGAGCCGACGACTATCTGACCAAACCGTTCAGCGCCAAGGAACTGGTGGCGCGGGTCAGGGCGGTTCTGCGGCGCACCCAACGACCGGAGGAAAAGGTCACGGCCGCGTTCACATGCGGCGCTCTGGAGATGAACTTTGCCCGGCGCACCGTCAGCGTCGGCGGCGAGCAAGTATCGCTCACCCGCACAGAGTACGCCCTGCTGCGCCAGTTGGCCCTCAACGCCAATCGGGTCATGCTGCACCAAGACCTGCTGGCAAAAGTCTGGGGGCCAGAGTACCGGGACGATGTTGATTATCTGCGCGCCTACGTCCACTACCTGCGACGCAAGCTGGAGGCGGACCCATCGAATCCTCAGTACATCACCACAGCACCAGGAGTTGGTTACATGCTAACTTGTCCCAAGGAAGAGAAAACGGCAGCATAGGATCAACTCTGAAAAACGACCGGTTGCTAACAACCTCCGAGGCCTCCCAACCGCGGAGGTTTTTTTATGGATTTTTCACGAGATAGGGGCAGCTTTCTATGCGATTTTAACGGACTGTGTGCTATGATTGAAACGCTCTAGAAATTCAACTCGTATCACTCAATCAAAGGAGGTACAGAAATGACACAGGTATCCTCAACCACAGTGATGGAACAAGTACACACCGAGTCTGCGATGACCCAGTGGCGGTTGCCAGACGCAGACAGCACCGCCGAAATCACGCTGGCCCAGGCGCTCGAGTTCTGCGCGCAAAAGATGGGACTGACCGGCCGTCAGGCCGTGGTGGAAAGCCTGCAGCAGGGCGACGGAAACGCCTGCAATTACTGTCACTACAGCATAGCCAAGCAGGTGGCCGAATCCCTCGGCGCGCTGGACGAAAACGTCAAAGCGGTCTACGTCGCCGATTACGACGCCACGCCCGAAGATCTCTGCTTTGGCGCGGGAACTCGAACATCGCCGATCCACCTGATCGTTTGGGTCAAGCGCAAGACGAATGCCCTAGAGTCGCTGGTGGAGGCGTTAGACCGCGCTATGGCGAAACGGTACGCCAACGTGATCGGCCCGCGCCAATTGGCGCACCTGTTGGACGTACAAACGGTGGACGACGATGACGTGAAAAACCACGTCGGCTACGGCGCGCTGCTTTCCTCGCTCTACAACCGACCGATTCAGATCTGGGAGCGGTAACTGTGGAAACACAAGTTCAAGAAACACTGACAGACACCCTTCCCACATTCGCGGTGGCCGGGCCGCCCAAGCAAGACCTATGGGACACCGTCCTGGATCAACTCGATGACGTGGCCCGGCGGCTCGACCTGGACCCCGGTATTCACGCCATCCTGCGCCAGCCGGAGCGAGAATTGACGGTATCTGTGCCGGTGGTGATGGACGATGGGGTGATCAAAGTCTTCACCGGCTATCGCATTCAGCACTCTAGCGCCCGGGGGCCGTGCAAGGGCGGCATTCGCTACCATCCAGACGTCAATCTGAACGAGGTCAGAGCACTGGCGGCCCTGATGACCTGGAAGTGCGCCGTGGTGGGCATCCCCTACGGCGGGGCCAAAGGCGGCGTGCAATGCGACCCGTCTCGAATGTCCGAGGACGAGATCCGCCGTATGACGCGCCGCTTCACGGCCATGATCATGCCCATCATCGGCGCGAAGCGAGATATTCCGGCGCCCGATGTCAACACCAACGCTCAGACTATGGCCTGGATGGCCGACACGGTCAGTATGCTGGAGCGCAAGACCGTGATTGACATCGTCACCGGCAAGCCAGTTCCATTGGGCGGCTCGTTGGGGCGCAAGGAAGCAACCGGACGAGGATGCGCTATCATCACGGCCGAACTATTGAAGCGCAAACGCCGCAAACTTTCGGAGACGACGGTGGCGGTGCAGGGGTACGGCAACGTCGGCTCCCACACAGCGACGATCTTGAATCAGATGGGCTGCCAGATCGTGGCAGTGAGCGACGTCAGCGGGGGGCTGTACAACCCGCAAGGCCTGGACATCGCCAGCATCAACCAACACGTGACCGCCCATCCCCAGGGGCTGCTGGAAGGATACGAGGCCTCAGGGGTGACCAAGATCAGCAACGAGGAATTGCTGGTGATCGAAGCGGACGTGTTGGTCCCGGCCGCGTTGGAACATCAGATTCGCGCCGACAACGCTCCATACGTCCAGGCCAAGATGATCGTGGAAGGCGCCAACGGCCCCACCACCCGCGAGGCCGACGAGATTCTGAACGAGCGCGGCATCACCGTCGTGCCAGACATTCTGGCAAATGCGGGGGGAGTTGTCGTCAGCTACTTTGAGTGGGTGCAGGACCTCCAATGCTTTTTCTGGGACGAGGCTGAGGTCAACGAAAACCTGGAGCGTATCCTGGTCCGCAGCTTTAAGGAGGTGTGGGACTTTGGCAAGGAGCAGGGAGTCCCCTTGCGATTGGGAGCCTACATGCTGGCAGTGGACAGAGTGGCCGGCGCAGTGAAAGCGCGAGGCGTATTCCCCTAACACCTGGTACTTGTTCCTCTAGCGCAGACACCCGGCGTGTGCAGACGCCGGGTGTCTTGCCGTCTGTGGCTCACAGACATAATCAAGAGAAGCGTACTGGACTACACAACGTAGCCGAACCGTTGAACAGGCGTACCTCGAACGCATCCCGACCGGAGTTGACGAAAGCCTCTGAAACAGGTATCATACAGGCTGGAGACACACGGCAATGACGCCCCATCTCGTCACCCGGCTGTCCGCGCCGGACAATGTCCGCGGCAGCTACCTACCTTACAAGTAACCGACCGAGAAAAAGATAACTATGCAAACTGAAAAACCTTACCTTTCCGTCATCATCCCCTGCTACAACGAAGAAAAGAACCTGGAAAGGGGAGCGCTGGACGAGGTATATCAATATCTCGCCGCACGAGACTACTCGTGGGAAGTCATAATCATCAATGACGAATCCACGGACAATAGCAGAAATCTGATCGAGCGTTTCACCAAAGGCAAGCAAGGCTTTTCCCTGTTTGACATCCCGCACGGAGGCAAGCCGGCAGCGGTGTGGACGGGTATCCAGAAAGCCAGGGGAGAGGTCGTACTCTTCACCGATATGGATCAATCTACTCCCATTGGCGAACTGTCCGAGCTCCTTCCGTGGTACGAGGCCGGCTTCGATGTGGTCATCGGCTCCCGGGGGATCACGCGGGAAGGCTTTTCGATAATCAGGCGCATTGGCAGCGTCATCTTCCGTACCATGCGCCGCTCTTTCCTGCTACGAGATATAAGCGACACACAATGCGGCTTCAAATCGTGCCGGCGCGAGGCTGCGCTGAGAGTTTTTCCCCACCTCCAATTCTTCAAACAAAAAGACAGACCGGCGGGGTGGAAAGTCTCAGCCTACGATGTTGAACTCTTGTATCTCTTTGAGAAAGCCGGCTACCCAATAAAAGAGGTCGAGGTCAGGTGGCAAAACCGCGACGAGAGCGACACCAAGGATCAAACGGGCGAATTGGCCCGCTATTTCAAAGAATCAATCGAGATGGCAAAAGAGATCGTTCGCGTGGAGCTCAACCAACTCGGGGGCCTGTATGAAAAAATATAGCCCTGGCGACTCCTGTCGCTCAATATCTGGCGCCCAAAAGCCCCATCATGGCGAGTGCTCCGCTGGTTCCTGACCTCTCCGAGGAGTACGCACTCGAGGCCGCCGGTCACACCCGCGTAGCCGGGCTGGACGAGGCCGGGCGCGGCGCGTGGGCCGGACCGGTCTGCGCGGCGGCGGTGGTGCTTCCGCTCGACCGACCCGACTTGCCCAACCTGCTGGACGGCGTGCGCGATTCCAAGCAACTCGGCCCTGCACGGCGAGAAGCACTTCTGCCAGCCATCCTGCAAGTAGCGGAGGCAATGGGAATAGGCTGGGCCAGCCCCATCGAGGTGGACGAGATAGGAATCACGCTCGCCACGCAACGGGCGATGGCTTGCGCGGTGGCCGGCTTGGACGGCAAAGTCAACGCACTCCTGATTGATTACGTGCGCCTGCCAGAGCTTGATTTGCCCCAACGCGCCCTCCCCAAAGCGGACGTCCACTGCCTGAGCGTCGCCGCCGCCAGCATCGTCGCCAAAGTGACCCGCGACCGGCTGATGATCGCGCTGGACGAGGCCTGGCCCGGCTACGGCTTTGCCCGCCACAAAGGTTACGGCACACACCAGCACCGGGAGGCCCTGGCAAGGCTGGGGCCGTCGCCCATCCACCGGATGAGTTGGAGGCCGATGCAAAAACTGGTCTTGCGGGGAGATGATTGACAACCTGAACTCACATCCTCCGTGAAACATAACCGGGTAGACAGAACCAATATATGGTATAATCCGGTCAGGAGGTAACAAGCCTATGACTATTACAATGACACAAATAACAGTAGAGGAACTAAAGGTCCTGATCAGCGAGACAGTCAAGGAAACGTTGCTGGAAACTCTGCGCGACCCAGACGTGGGGCTAGAGCTACGCCCAGAGTTCGAATCTCGCCTACGCGAGTCTCGAGATTACGTCGAGGGTGGAGGAGAGTTGATCCCTATGGATGAAATGCTCCACCGTCTGGACTTGGAGTAGGAAATGTACCAAGTCACCTTCGTCCCTCGCGTGGAGCGCGACCTCAAACAGTTGGACAGACTCGTTTGCTTGCGAATTCTGCGCAAAATAGAGTGGCTGGCCGAGAACTTGGAGTCCCTGTCACCCAAGGCGCTTACAGGCCAATGGCGAAGTATGTACAAACTACGCGTGGGCGATTACCGGGTCATCTACACGCTTGACCCGACCGACGAACTCCTCATCGTACATGCGGTCGGCCACCGCAGTGAAATATACACAACGTAGCAAATCCCCAAATGCACCTGGCCCTCGTTCACGACTGGCTCAACCAAATCGGCGGCGCAGAGGACGTCCTGGAGACGCTCGTCGAAATGTTCCCCCACGCCCCCATCTACACCTCGATCTACTGGCAGGAGGGGATGCCTCCGACCTACCGCGCATGGGATATTCGCACCACCTGGATGGACTCCCTGCCGTCCATCTACCGCCACCACCAGTCCTACCTGCCCCTCTACCCCCTGGCTTTCGCCCGGCTCGACCTCTCCGGCTACGATGGGGTGCTCAGCAACAAGTCTGGCTTTTGTCACGGCGCGCGGACCGGCGAGGCTACCCACATCTGCTATTGCCTGGCCCCCACCCGCTACGTGTGGGACTTTGAAAGTTACGCCGCCCGCGAATCGCTGCCGCCCGCACTCAAAGCCGCGCTGCGCCCCATCATCGCCCTGCTGCGCCGCTGGGACTATCGGGTCGCCCAGAGGGTGGATCACTTTGTCGCCATCTCCCGCGAGGTGCAGGCCCGCATCCGCCGCTATTACCGCCGCGACTCGACCATCATTCATCCGCCGGTGGATACCGCTCGCTTCCAACCCGTCTCTGTCCAGGGTGACTACTACCTCATTGTCTCCCGCCTCATACCCTACAAGCGCATCGACCTGGCCGTGCGGGCCTTCAACCAGTTGGGGTTGCCCCTGGTCATCGCCGGGGACGGGCGAGACCGGGAAGCACTGGAAGCGCTGGCCGGCCCCACCATCACCTTTATGGGGTACGTGCCCAACGAGGATCTGCCCGATCTATACGCCCGCTGCCGGGCCTACGTCCTGCCGGGCGCGGAGGATTTCTGCATCGCACCGGTACAGGCCCAGGCGGCTGGCCGGCCCGTCGTCGCCTACGGCGCTGGCGGCGCGCTCGACACGGTGATTGATGGAGAGACCGGCGTCTTCTTCCACGAGTCTACTCCCGACTCGCTGACCACCGCCGTCCGTGCCTTTGATCCCGACAGTGTGCGCCCGGACGACTGTATCCAGAACGCCGCCCGCTTCGACGCAAGCGTTTTCAGACAGCGATTGATGAAATTTATCGAGGGAAAAATCTGATGGAATTACGAACCTATTGGAAAATACTGCTCCGCCGCTGGTGGCTCATCGTCGCACCGGTACTCGTCGTCGCCGCCTACGTCGCCGCTGCCTACGCCCCACCTGGCCCGACCTACCAGGTGGTGATGCGCTTTGCCGCCGGGACCAAGCCGGCGGGGTTGAGCGAGGACTATGATCGCTACTACCCCTGGCTCGCCTCCGAGTACATCGCCAATGGCCTGGCCGACGTGGCCGAGACCGGAGCCTTTGCCGAGGCGGTCGCCGTGCGCTTGGGTGAGCCTGATCTGGCTGCCGAGATCCAGCGCCGCATCGTCACCGACAACGCCCAGTCCATCCTCGTCGTCTACCTCACCTGGCCCGATGCGAAACAAATCGTCGCCGTGGCCGAGGCCATCAGCGCCGAGCTGACCGAGAGCGGCGCGGCTTACTTTCCCCAGTTAGACGACATTGAACCGGCCGTCCGTCTGCTGGACGCGCCCACACCCGCGTCGCTTGCCCCCGGCTTGCGCGCCCAGTTGCTGGCCCCGGCGATCAAGATCGGGCTGGCGTTCGTCGTCGGCGCAGCACTGGCACTGCTGTGGCACTACCTGGATCCCACCGTCCGTGAGAGCGCCGAACTGGAGAGCCTAGGACTGGGCGTCCTGGCCGAAATACCGCGCCGGTGAGCGACGAACCACCCGCGTGAAACGTAACGCTTGACGCTTCACGTCTCACGCTTCGCGGAGGAAATCAACTCAATGACCGAACAACGATCGCAACCCACCGTAACGTAACCGAGTTATTCACCGGCGCGCTCTCGTTGGTCGGCATCCACGCGCAGACCTAGAGTTGCTGGCGCGGGGAGGGTTCTATCACAACTTGTATACGAGCCAGTTCAAGGGGTCGGACCGCGTGAAGGTTGGCGCCCGTGCATGGTGAAAAGTTCTTTGGGTTTGCCTTACCGGACTTGTTGTGTTAGACTTGTCCCAGACAAAGGAGACCAACCCACAATGGGATCACTACCAACTCGCCTGGCCGACCTCCGCAAGCTGTTCCAGGCGCTCGATTGGGACAAGCTCTCGCTCGACGTGGAGCAGGAGGCCCACGCCCGCCTGGTCATCGTCGGGCCGGTCAACTCGGGCAAATCCACACTCTTTAACCTGATCAAGGGACGCAAAGTCTCGGCGGTCAAGGCTGTGCCCGGCACGACCAGGGAACTGATTACAGAGCAGGTCGGCCCTTTCACGCTGGTGGATACACCCGGCTTTGGGGAGGTAGGCGGCGTGGACCGGGCCGCGGTCGCGTGCGCCGCCGCCGAGGAAGCGAATCTGGTGCTGCTGGTGCTGGATAGCTCCGCCGGACTGCGCCAATCGGATTACGATCTCTACGAGGCGCTGCGGGCGGCCCGAGTACCGCTGGTCGTCACACTGAACAAAACTGATCTGATCAAGCACGATCTCACTGCCGCGCTGGACGACGTCGAGCGCAAGCTGGGCGCGCCCGTGATCCCCATCTCGGCCAAGACGGGTGCCGGGGTGGGGGAGCGCCTCATCCCGACCATCGTGGACGCGCATCCCTGGATGACGGTCGCCCTGGGGCGGGCGCTGCCCGGCTACCGCCGCCAGATCAGCCGCCGCCTCATCCGAGGCGCGAGCTGGCTCAACGCCCTCATCGCCGCCGAGCCGATCCCCGGCCTGGATATTCCCCTGCTGCTGGCCTCGCAGGTGCGCATGGTGCTGCGCATCGCGGCCATCTACGGCGAATCACTCAGCGTGCGCCACGCCCGCGAGCTGCTGACCACCATGGCCGGCAGCATTGGAATGCGCTACCTGGCGGCCGAGTTGAGCAAGTTCATCCCCGGCCCCGGCTGGCTGGTCGCCGCCGGCGTGACCGGCCTGGGCACGTGGACGATGGGCCGGGTGGCGGTGGCCTACTTTGAGGGCGGCAAGCATCTGACGCCGGCCCAGTTGCGCCAGCGGTACAAGCGGCTGCTGCGCCGGCCCAGGAGCGCGCAGGAGGGGTAGGATAGAGATTGGAGACTGGGGATTGGCGCGATGCCGTGAACAGGCGTCGCCGGCCTCACAAGAAACAAGAGAGCCAGGGTCCGCCACACCCTGGCTCTCACCCAAAAGGAGGAGAAAAGAAACTGCTCTTAACTCGCACCCATAATATCACACTCTGGCCCACAAGACTTGACGCCAGCCCTACGCTAACCCTACGCTAACCCTACGCTGATGTTGGCTGCGTCTGTAACACGGGCAGCACGAAACTAAAGGTACTGCCCACTCCGGGCCTGCTCTCCACCCACACCCGTCCATTGTGTTTTTCGATCACTGTTTTGACAATGGTCAGCCCCAACCCACTCCCTACTACCCCTATCGTCTCTTCCGATTCCACGCGATAGAATTTGTCAAAGATATAGGGCTGCTGGGCCAGGGGAATGCCGATGCCGTTATCGGCCACGCTTACCACGATGTGCTGCTCGTCTTCGACCGCACTCACGACGATGCGACCACCTTCCTGGGTATATTTGATTGCATTGCTAATCAGGTTATCCACTACCTGCAGCAGACGCTGGGGGTTACACTGCACCAACGACAATGCGCCGGGCGACTGCCAGTGCAGTTCCCGTCCCTTTTTTTCCGCTTGCGGCCTGAGGTTATGGACTGCTTCATCTACAACCTGCACCAGATTGTAGGGCATCATTTCCAGATCAAATCCGGTCTCAATGCGGTCTATGTCTAGTAGAGAGTCTATCAGTGTGATGATGGTCTGCATACTGTTGTGAACGCACTGGATAAAGTCTCGCTGTTGGTCGTTCAAAGACCCAACGCGAGGCAGTAGCTCCACATAGCCCTGGATACTGGTCAAAGGAGTACGGAGATCGTGGGAGACGTTGGCGACAAATTCCGATTTGATGCGATCCAATTCCTTCAGGTATGTGATGTCCTGCATCACCAGTACTTTGCCGATTCCCTTGACGGGGGTTAGTTGCGCGTTGAACGTGCGTCCATCATCGAGGGGTATCTCGGCGCACGCGGCCTGTCCCGTTTGTTGTGCCCTGGAGAACATGTTGCGTAAGGTTTGATTAGGCATATCATCGGTGCTTGCTCCGTGTAGCGCCCTGTCCCCGTCCAGGCCCAGAGCGGCGTAGAATGCAGTGTTACACAGCAGGATGTGGTTTTTATCGTCGGTTATGATGATCGCGTCCTGTGTTTGCTTGAGGACTGTTTCTAGCTTGGTCCGTTCAACCTCGGCCGATTCAAACAAGCGCGCGTTCTCGATGGCAACAGCCGCGTAATCCGCCAGGGCCGAGAGCAGGAACACGTCTTTTTCAGAGAAAAGGCGCTCCGACTGGCGATTGATCACACCCAGCACGCCGATCACGCCGCGATCAGGGACCTGAAGCGGCAGATAGAGCAGTGTCTGGACCAGGTAGCCTGTTACGATTTTAGCGTGCTCGCCGGTCACGAGCACGGGCCGATTGGATTCGATTGCCCGTCCGGCGATGCTATCGTCTACGAGTACGCGCAGGCTGCGCGCTACTTTCTCGTCCACGTTCTTGGCCGCCCGCAAATAGAGTTCTTGTTTAGCCTCATCCAGCAGCAGGAGCAGGCCCTCTTCGGCGCCCGCCACGTATACCGCCGCCTCGACCACGCGGTTGAGCACGCGGTTCAGATCCAGCACCGATGTGACTGACCGCCCAATGGTGTAAATGGCGTTCAACTCTTGGAGTTGACGCCCCAGTTGTTGATTGGCTTCCAGCAATTCCTGTGTCAGTTTGTCCCGCTCACTGATCAACCTGGCGGATGAAAAGACGTGCTGAATCGCCTCCAGCATCTCGTCCGGGGCGAATGGCTTCATCACGTAATCGCGCGCTCCCAGCCGGAAAGCCTGTACGACCAGTTCGGGGGATTCGTGGACGGTGGTAAAGATGACGGGGATGTTGGTGTCTCGTTGGCGTAATACCTGCAATACCTCGAGCCCGTCCATCTTGGGCAATTTCATATCCAGGATGATGAGATCGGGTTGCTCTTCCAGGGCCAGGCGGACCCCCTCTGCCCCATCCAGGGCCGCAATGACCCGATAATCATTGGGTTCGAGGACCAGTTCGGCCAGTAGCTGCTGGGTCTCGGAGCTATCTTCTATTACCAGAACACGTTCTTGCGCCATATACGTGCCTCCTGATTGATATCCCCAATATATACGATTTTGTTCTACAAGTCAACCGGCGCATATTCGACCTGCGCACCAGTGCACAGGCCTCACTTTTAGGTCTTTTTCTGGGAGGGAGAGTAGCCGCTCAAGCGTCGCGGCGAAGGCAGCGGCGTCTCCGCTGGTGTGAAATATCCAATCGGCTTTTATGTTCTGGTCGCTCTCTGGGCCTAGTTGGGCCAGCACACGGGCCGTCTGGCGGGCGACGGCCGGAGCGGGGTCAATCACCGCTACACCTGCCCCCATTATCTGTTCGATGGCGGGGCGCAGGAACGGGTAGTGCGTACAGCCAAGCACTAACTGGTCCACTCCGGCCTCGGCCAACGGCGCCAGGTATTCCCGCAACAGTGCTAGGGTCCCGGCGGTGTTCAATGCGCCGGTTTCGACCGCTTCTACCAGCCCCGGGCAAACCTGGGTTAGCACGCGCACGTCCCCCGCGTACCGCTCGACCAGGCTGGCAAATAGCTTTCCCTGGAAAGTGGCCTGGGTAGCGATCACGCCCACGACGCCATTGCCGGTTCGTTCTACGGCGGGCTTGACGGCCGGCTCCATCCCCACGAATGGTACGCCGGGGAAAGTGCGGCGCAGGTGGTGCAGGGCGGCGGCAGAGGCGGTGTTGCAGGCGACGACGATGATGCTTGCCCCGTGATCCAACAGAAAGTGCGTGATGCCTTCGGAAAGCTCGCGCACCTCGGCCAGTCGTCGAGAGCCGTAGGGTACATGGGCTTGGTCGGCCAGGTAGACGATGTCTCGGTGGGGCAATTGGCGGACTATTTCGCGCCACACGCTCAAGCCGCCCACGCCGGAATCGAAAACGCCGATGGGTCCCGAGCCGCTCATTTGGCTATTCTCGTCCGCGACGCAGAACCATGCAGACGCCGAGTATGAGGACCAGCCCTTGTAGCACTGCGAGCAAGGCCAGGGGCGCGTCAGGGGCGTCGCTCTCCGGGGGCGTCGCCGTCGGCAGGGGCGTCCACGTGGGAAAGGCGGTAGCGCCGACCGGGCCTGGCGTAGCTTGAGAGAGTGACGTGGGCGATGGCGTCTGCGCCTGCGGCGGTGTGAGGGACGGCGCTGCCGTTGGCTCCGGCTCTAGTACGAGGGTGGGAACCTGGGTGAGGGTGGGGGCGGGTGCGACGGTAGGCTCAGGAGTGGGACTGGGTGGAACGAGTGTGGCGCTAGGCTCAGGAGTGGGGCTGGGTGGAGCGGCCGCCGGCGTAGCGTCCACCCCCTCGTCGAGCAGGACCGTGTCGGCCGAGGCAGCGGTGCGGCCAGCCGCGTCGCGGAATTGGACGTAGACGACGTGTTCGCCCGGCGCATCCAGCAGAGTCCAGGGTACCAGCGGCTCCCAGGGCTGCCACGGTCGGTCATCGAATTGTGGGGCGTCGCTGATGCGAATCTCGATCGCTCGCCCCATAAAAGTAGCACCCTCTCCCCCCGGTCGGGCATCTTCGTTGGTCAGCCGCAGCGCGATTTGCGCGTCGTCGGTGACGGAGGCCCCGTCGTTGATAAAGATGGGCAACACGTTGGGGCGCGCGCCCAAGTCGAGCACGTAATAGTTGCGGCCGGCGGCATCGGTGGCGACGCCAATGCCGATCTCACGGTAGGTGGCGCTGAGCAGGTTGTCGCGATGGGGCGGATCGTCCAGGAAAAAGGTCATCGCGTCCTCGATCGTGCCATAGCCGGTCCAAAAGTTCTCGCCGGCGATCAACTCCCCGTTGTTCCACGTCCAGGCGGCATAGCCGGCCTGCGCGATACGCTGCTTGGGCGTGGAGCCATCGGATCCGGTGTGGGACCAGATCTCGTGGGCGGCCAGGTCGTCGGCGTGGCGCTGCGCGGCGGCCGCCAGCAGGCTGGAAAGGCCATAGGGGGCCAGCCCCTCGTCCAGGCGAGCCTGGTTGACTGCGACCTGCCAGGCGGCGACGGGGTCGGGTTCCTGGGCAGTGACCGGTAAGAAAGTCAGAATGAGGGCAGTGACAAGGGTGAGAACGCGCAGTGGGTTTCTCATACGAGATTTTAGCACAGGTGCGACGCACTTGGAAAGTACGTCGCACCCGGATGGTTACTATGGGATGCAGAGCACCTGTCCGATGCGGACGTAATTCAGGTTGAGGATGTTGTTGGCCTCGGCGATAGCCCACATACTGACCCCATAGCGCAGCGAGATGCGGTACAGGTTATCTCCCGAAACGACGGTGTGGTACCAACGGCAGTCAGGAGGCTGGTCGCCGCCGTCGAACTGGGCCGGGCAAACCCGGCCGGCCGGCAGTACGCGCGGCGCGTTGGGAATCGCCAGGGTGACACCGGGGTGGATGATGTTGGGATTGAGTATGCCGTTCTGCGCGGCGATGGCGTATGGGTCCACTCCATAGGCCCGTCCGATGCAGTAGAGCGTCTCCCCCGGTTGCACGGTGTGGTAGCCGAGGATGTCGCCCGGCAACGGGGTGGGAGTTATGGTAGGTGTGGGCGTGTGGGTGGGGGTGTGTTCGGGAGTGGGCGTGTGAGTGGGGGTGTGTTCGGGAGTGGGCGTGTGGGTGGAGGTGTCCTCAGGGGTGGGGGTGGGCGTGTGGGTGGGAGTGGGAGTGTCCGCCTCGGTGACGGTTATGCTCCCGCCCTGGCTGCCGGCGCTGATCTCTGTGCCGCTATCGTCGGATAACAGAACTCGCGTGAAATTGATAGATGCGGTTCCGGCCGCCTTCCCCCTGAAAGTGACTGTAGCCAACACCCCGCTGCCGCTGGCCGGTTCGTCATTTGGCCCCTGAGATATAGCGAAATCAATCGTGCCGATAGTCTGATCTACAGCGTTCTGCGCCGGAAAGTGGGGGGTGAGAAACGCGCCCGCCTGGATCTGGACGCCGCCAATGTTTGGATCGGCATCCACCACCTCCAGCAACGCCGGGTCGAAGGTCAGGTGCACCTCAGCGCCATACAGACCCTCCACGTCGTTGATCCTGATATCCACCGTCGTCGTGGCTCCCACGGCCACCTCGCTGTTCTGTGGGGCGATGGCGACCATCGTGTCCTGGGCCAACCCGTAGCCGACGGGAGCGGAGAGCAGCGTAGCCAGCAGCAAGGCCAGACTGATCCACAAACGCGGCATCGTTGGAAACAGTTTCTTCATGATTTACCTCCTCCTGATGACGTGTCAGTTAGGTGCGCCGTGATAGCACGCCACACAACCGCAAAAAAACCGGCTGTGACCGCGACCAGTCCAATCGTCGCCCAGATGTTCAGAGATAACCCGGCGTGGCTGGTGATGATTGAGCCGAGTTCGATCTCGACCGGGATAGAGTGACCCTGTGCGTCGCTCAGCAGGACGCTGCGGATTGCGATCTCGGTTTCCCCCTCGGCCAGAGTGTGGAACGTGATACTAGCCAGCACCCCGCTGCCGCTGACGGCCCTGTCCAACGGCATACACGTGATGGCGTAATCTATCACGCCGGTGGACTGGTCGGCGACGTTTTGCACGACGAAATCGGGGCTCAGAAAGTCTCCGTGGGAGATCTGTGCCCCTTCCGTCTCCGGGTCGGCGTCCACCACCTCCGCCAGCGCCGGGTCAAAAGTCAAATGCACCTCCGCTCCTGCCAGCCTGGCGACGTCTTTCACGCGAACTTGCAGCGTTCCCGTGTCGCCAGGAGCCAGGGCCAATCTCTCTGGATCGAGCAGAATCTTTGCTCCCCCCTGAGCATCCGCAGCTCCCGCAACCCAGGCCAAGATCCCCAGGCAGGCGAGCAATACCACCGTAGAGCGGCCAAGTTTAGATTTTTTCATTCTCATGCTGTTCAGATAAAGCTGCCAGATTCACTACCGGATACTTTTTCAGAGCTGTCAAAAACAGTTACACAGAAACGTTGAAATTTAGACAATTTGACGAAAGCGCCACTTTACACTGATGGATTCTCTCAAAAAACCTCTGTGCGTCTCTGAATCTCTAATCATAAACTTGGCAAAAGTGCCCGGTAGCAAACCGCCAGAAAACCTCATTTCTTCAAGGACAATTGCTGCACAGGCCAAAGTTCCCGGCGGCCTGGGTCAGATCGAGAATGTTGACCCGGCAGTCGCCGTTGAGATCGCACGCCGGCGCGGTGTTGGGGGGCGGTGAAGCAAGCGGGCATTCCGTGCTGGGCAAGTAGCAGGGCGATTCCACCGCCTCTCCAAACTCACCGATGATCCGCACAATGTCGAGGATGTTGATACAGCCATCCTCGTTGACGTCGCCCCCTTCCAGGTCGTGCCAGCCGGTGTGTCGCACGTCACCATCGGCGCACTTCCAATAACACTCGTCCAAATAGTTGGTAAAGTCGAGCCGTACAAAGGCCCACCGGGATGCGCAGGTGGTCAAAGTGGGTGGGTCGCCCGAGGGCAGAATATCGGGCGGAGGAGGTTGCAACCGCTCCGCAATCTCCAAAGCAAAGTCGCCTCGTCCGTCGCTGCAGGCGCTTCCCCAGGAAATAGGCTCGTAAGGAGCGGCGGCCGGGTAGAGAACCGCGTTAGCCGCTGAACGTTCGTGGCTATTCCATCCCTCGCGGGTGAGCCAGCCGGTCAGGGTGACCAACGGCGGCGGCAGGCTCAGTACGGCGTCGGTGAATTGCGCTACGGCTATGGGTTCACCTGCGTTGTCAAAGATCCGGGTCGTCGCCTGATCGAATGAGACGGTGTAGGTGGCAGGCTCGGTCGCCGTGAGCAGGAAGGTGACGTAAGCCGCGATGCCATCGCCCGAAAATGGGCCGTCGTGGTCTCTCTGAGCGACAAAGTGGATTCGTCCGTTGGCGGCCTCGTTCCACAGGGTACAGGTGGCGCAGAAGAGAGGGCCGGGTTCGATTTGCACGCTCACGAGGTCGGGGTTGGCGTCTTGCACCTCCAGGCTCGCCGGGTCATAGTCCACGTGCAACTCGACGCGATGGAGATTCTCGACCTGATCCACCCAGAGCGCGAGCGTCACTGTTTCTTGCGCCGCCATTTCGACGGTGGTCGGATCAAAGCGCAGATCAGTCGTAGCAGACGCACTCTGTGCTGGGGCAGGGACTTGGACAACGAGCACCAGGCATAGCGTGATAACGGCAGGACGCAGATCTTTCGACCAGTTCACAATTATCATTGTCGCTACACCCCATATTGGCAACCATTTGCATCTCACATTGTAGTCTGGCAGCGACTAGTTGTCAAGTCCGCTATGTCTCACCCGTATCATCTCAATAAACCGGGGTAATGTAAGGCGGAATGGCATTCCGTCCTTTTCCCCCAAATTTTTGAGAAGAGAATCTCACCCCGGCAGTTCCCGCGCCACAGAGTCACAGAGGGTCTTTCGATTCCCCCCCCCCCCGCGCCTCTGTGGTGATGGAGCCAGGGTCATTTGGGACGGGCGGTTTCTATGTAGCCCAGGGCGTCGGCCCGCAACGCCCAAAATTGCCGGCGGAAATCGTCAGGTCAAAGATGTTGACCGTCCCATCGTCGTTGATGTCTTGCGGGTCGCTGGCAGGCAGTCCACTATCGCCAAACTTGCCGATGACAGACACAATGTCCAGAATGTTGATGCAGTTATCGGCGTTGACGTCGCCTCCCACCAGCTCTGTCAGACCAATGTCCACGTTAGCGCCCACGACGTAGACAGAGCTTTTCTGTGACTGGAGGTAACCGGGATAACTGGCATTGACGGTATAGGCGCTGCTCACTGGAACCGCCAGACTGAAACTATCGTCGGCGACAGTCGTGGCTGTAGCTACCACTCCACTGTCCACCGCGATGGCGATGACCTGTGAGCCGGTGTGACCGGGCTGCGTTCCCTGCCGCTGTACGACGCCCTCGATCGCGCCAGCGTCAACCACAGTGATGTCGGGTATAGAGGTAGTGTTGATGGGGATAGGCTGACCGTCAGAGTCAGAGAGGACAGAGCCGGCTGCGATGCTGATAGCCGGAGAGCCGGTCGTCAGCCCAGCCCAGGTAATGGTTGCCACACTCCCCGTCGCGTTGGTCACCGGCCCGCTCCCGCCGGTATGACTGACGGCTACGTGAACGCAGGCGCCGGCGGCGGTGCAAGCGGCCGGCGCTGTGGCGGGCATGGCGCCGACTATGACCTCGTTGGCACCGACCACGAGATCTCCATCGAAAAAGTCATTCTTGATCTCGACTTGAGTGCCGTTGGCTGGATTGTCGTCACAGTCGCTCACGGTCACGATGCTCGAGTCGAAGGGCATCCAAACCTCGGCCCCCATCACTCCAACCTCGGGGAGCGCGCTGTTGGAGATCGAGATCTGGAGATCGGTGGTAAAGGTGCCGCCGACGACGGGAGCTCCGGAGAGAATGTCCGTCACGGTGATAGAAGTATAGGTATTGGGAGATTGGGCTGCTGCACAAATGGGAAACAATGCTGCGAGGGCAATGGCTACGATCATGCTCTTACCAGAAATTTTCACTTTCATTTTACCTCCTTTGACAGGATGAATCTGGGGCTCCCCGCCCATGCTTTTCAATTATACTATGGGTCGTACAGCGAATAAGTTACGGAAAGGTTACAGTCCACATACAATCTGTTTTTCTCAGGTCTCACACTCATAAATCTCGAATGGGTGTGTTTCAAATGGGTTGGGTAAGACCTCCGAGGTCTAGGGTCTCTACTGAAATGAAACGCACCCATTTCAAATCTTCCGTTGTCCTGACTCTGGTGGTATAATCCGCCTCGATATGGGCAAACGGAGTGTTCTTTTGCTGTTTCTGCTGCTGGCGGCGTGCGCCTCCGGGAGCGCGCGCAATGTCACGCTCATCGCCGACGGCGAGACGCGCACGCTCGCCACCGAAGCGCTCACCGTCCGCGACCTGCTGGCCGAGGCGGGCATCACGCTCGACGAGGACGACCGCGTAGCGCCGGTCGAGCCTACCTTCGTCGAGGATGGAATGACCGTGCGCGTCACCCGCGTCGAGGTGCGCAGCGAGACCGAGCAGCGCGAGATTCCCTTCGAGCGCCAAACGGTGCGCGATGCTTCCATCCCGGCCGGGGAGACTCGTCTGCTGGAGCCAGGCGTAGCCGGGATCGAGGAACTGACCTATCGCATCACCGTCGAGGACGGCGTCGAGGTCGAGCGGCGACTCGTGCGGCAGGTCACACTCCAGGAACCTCGCGCCGAGTTGATCCTAACAGGCGCGCGGGCGGAACTCGAGCCCGTGGTCATCACCGGCACCGTGGCTTACGTCGTCAACCACAACGTCTGGGTGATGCAGACCACCAGCCCCAACCGGCGGCGGCTGACGCACACCGGGGATCTGGACGGGCGTGTCTTCTCGCTCTCTCCCGACGGCTCCTATCTGCTCTTTACCCGCGTCGCCACCGAGACCGGCGAGAGCGCCCCGCTCAACACCCTGTGGATGATCGAGACCGCCGCTGCCGACGCCGAGCCGGTCCGCCTGGAGGCAGAAAACATCCTCTGGGCCGGCTGGGCGCCCGAGTGCGAATCCACCCCGACCGGCAGTGGTTGCCGCATCGCCTACAGCACCGGCGCGCCGGTCGAGGGCAACCCCGGTTGGAAGGCGGAAAACGATCTATGGGTCGCCCGGCCCCGCGCCCGCGATGCGCAGTTGCTGGGCCTGCGTCGCGTCGTTGACTCTAGCAGCGGTGGAGCTTATGGCTGGTGGGGCATTAGCTACGCCTGGTCTCCCGATGGATCGAAACTGGCCTATGCCCGCGCCGAGGAGGTCGGCGTCGTCCGCGCCTACAGCGGCGCCCGGACCCCGCTGGCTCAGTTCCCCGCGTATCGCACGTATGCCCCCTGGGTCTGGACGCCGACCGTCAGTTGGTCACCGGAGGCTAAATTCGTCGTCACTACGCTGCACGGCCCGGCTCCGGCGGACCAGGCCCCGGAGGATAGCCCCGTCTTTGACGTCTGGGCGCTGGCCGCCGACGGGACGCTCACGGCGGAGCTGGCCAGCGAGGCGGGAATGTGGGCAGCGCCAAGCTATGCGCCCGCAGGAGACTATGTCATATTTGGTCGCGCCCGCAGCCCCTACGTCAGTCAGACCAGCGGCTACGACCTGTACGTGATGGACCGCGATGGCTCCGACCGGCGGCGGCTCTTTCCGCCCCAGGACGAGATCGGTCTGGATTATCCAGAGCTCGCCTGGGGGCCGGGGGGCGACCGGCTGATCGTCGTCTACCAGGGCTATTTGTATCTGATCCAACTGCCGGACGGCGAGGCGCACCAACTGACCACCGAGGGCGGCGCGACGGCCGTCCGTTGGGAATGGTGAGCGGGGGACGAGTCGGTGATGAACAAACGTCCACGAGATATCCTGTTCATTTGCTTGGTCGGCTTGATCGGCTTGGCCTTGGCCGGCGTCGTGCTGGTCGCCAGACAACGCCTCCTGCTCCAGACCACCACCGTTTCCTACACGCCTCTCTCCGGCGAGGCCAAATGGGAGGGTGACTGGGAATTCTCGGAGTTGGGGGCCAATCCCAGCGAGGCCGGCAGTCAGGCCGGCGCCGACCGTGTCACTATTCCCTTCTCCGGCACCGAACTGGCGCTCCGAGTGCGACGGGGGGACTACCGGGGCTATTTTTTCGTCAGCGTGGACGGTGAAGCGGCCAACTTGTTGCCCAGGGAGGAACGAGGGGCTTACCTGGTGCTCACCTCGCCCGACCGCGCCTCCCAGGTCGTCGCCATCCCCGTCGCCTCCAGCCTGGACGACGGCCCGCACGTCGCAGAGATCGTCGCCGAGCGGGGATGGGATCAGTGGCCGCTGGTCGGCTGGAGCGCGAGCCGCACGCCGGATACGACCGCGTACCGCTGGGCGCTGGCAGGGCTGGCGGGGCTGGCGCTTTCCTGCCTGGTCGGTGTGATTTTTTGGGGAGCGATGGAGCAGAGGGGCAGAGGGGAGACGAGGCAAGGGGGCGGAGGGGCAGAGGGGAGGCGGGGCAAGGGGGCGGAGGGGCAGGGGGGCAGACCCTATTCCCCACTCCCTACTCCCTACTCCCTACTCATAGCTGCCGTGTTCTACTTTTCTCCCTGGCCGCTGCTCACTTTGGTCGCGGGGGTGGCGCTGGCCGCGCTCGTCCTGCTGCGGCTCGACCTGGGACTGGCGCTCGTCGCGGCCGCCGCGCCCTTCTACCTGTACCCTCGTGCTATCTTTGGCAAAGAGTTCTCTATGGTAGAGATCCTCACTCTCCTCTGCGTGCTCTCGTGGGGAATAAGGCGAATCCCTACTCCCTACTCCCTATTCCCTGATCCCAATCCCCTCGACCTCGCCGCCCTGTTCTTTGTGCTGGTCGCCATCGCATCCCTCTTCGTCGCCGACTATCGCCACGTCGCGCTGCGCGAGTTGCGGGTGCTCATTTTAGAGCCGGCGCTCTTTTACGCGATGCTGCGCACGGCCAGGCTCGACCGCAAGGCCGCCTGGCGGGTGGTGGATTTCTTTGTGCTGGGGGCCGTAGCCGTGGCCCTCATCGGCCTGGTGCAGTATGCGTTCTGCGACGTCGAACTGGTGCGACAGACACTCGGTGACGTCATCAGGGCGGAGCACGACTTCCGCCGGCTGCGCTCCGTCTACGGCTCGCCCAACAGCGTGGGTCTCTACCTGGGACGGGCGCTGCCGCTGCTGGTGGCCGTCGCGCTGTTCGGCGCTCTGCGCGGCCGCCGCGTCGCCTATGGCCTGGCCGCCGTTCCGCTGGGGCTGGCGATACTGCTCAGCTTTTCCAAGGGGGCGCTGATGCTGGGCCTGCCGCTCTCGATGCTGGCGCTGGGCGTGCTGGCGGGCGGACGCTGGTTGTGGGGTTCGCTGGGAGCGATCGCGGCGGCCGCAGCCGCCATCCCGCTCCTGTGCACGCCGCGCTTTGCCTCGCTCTTTGATACGCAGAGCGGCACTCTCTTCTTCCGCCTCCACCTGTGGTGCTCCTCCTGGGCAATGTTCCGCGACCATCCATGGCTGGGCGTAGGCCCCGACAATTTCCTGTACCACTATCGCAGCCGTTACGTCCTGCCGGCCGCCTGGCAGGAGACTGATCTTGCGCAGGCGCACAACGTCTTGCTCGACTATGCCACCCGCATGGGAATTGCGGGGCTGGCGGCAGGGGGATGGCTGCAGATCGCCTTCTGGCGGTTGGCCCTGCCGCTGCGTAATCTGGATGATGCCGACCGTCGCGCGCTGGCCCTGGGGCTGATGGCCTCGATGGTCAACTTTATGGCGCACGGGCTGGTGGACGCTTCTTATTTCCTCATAGACCTGGCCTTTGTCTTTTTCCTGACGCTGGGCCTGGTGCAATGGCTGGCAAGGAGTGAAACCGATGAAATCTAGTCTCAACACGATTATCCTATTGCTGATCCTGATCGCCCTCGTCGTCGGTGGGATCGCATTGTTCGGCGCCATTCAAAAGCTGACGCATCCCCTGGAGGAGGCCGAGCAGGCGTTGCAGGAGCAGCTCGACGAGATCGTCAACCCCACGCCCACCATCATCCCCGACCCGATGACCATCATCCACGAGGTGCGTGGCCTCAGCCGCCTGGAGACCGCCTCTTACACCATCGAGAAGGTCATCACCGCCGAATCGGGGCAGGGGCCTTTTGCCTTTCTCTTTGGCGACCGGCTGATCCTGGTGGCGCACGGGCAGGTCATCGCCGGCGTGGACCTAAGCAAGATGGGGGAGGATGACATCATCGTCACCGAGGATGGCACGGTGGTAGTGACGTTGCCGCCGGTCGAGGTGCTCGTCGCCACGCTGAACAATCAAAAGTCCTACGTCTACGACCGGGACACAGGGATGACCGGGATGAATCCGGCGCTGGAGACGGAGGCCCGCCAGGCGGCCGAGGAGGAGATATTACAGGCGGCGCTGGAGGACGGCATCCTGGAACTGGCCCGGCAGAACGCCGAGCTTTACGTGCTGCGGTTGATTTTGGCGCTGGGCTTTCGCGAGGTCAAATTCGTCGAGGCGCCGTCTACCCCTGTTCCCACCGTCACGCCGTGACGTTTTTTCGCCAGGTTGGGGCGTCGGACGGCCCAGTCGGGCCGGCCCAGGTCGAGCACGACTTTTGAACGGAGAAGATCACCTTGGATGAGGAAATACACGATTACGAGTGTCGCCTAGACGAATGATGTGTCTTTTTGACCCAGAGTGCAACGTCGTCGTCTATTTCTCTATCCGTGGTCGTCTTGCCCGCACGCCAAATCGAGTCCGCCGAGTACACGAGCCGCGCGTGGCCAATTTTGCATCTGCGACGGAAATGGTGTACAATCTTTGACAGTGGGATGATATGCCTTACTACCGCGCATTTACCTTGTGGAGGTGACACAATGAAAACAGTTAGTTCCCCCCCCCCCGCGATTCACGGAGTGACGATGTGAGCCGCCGCCGTTTGCTCTTTTCTCAGGCCAGCCCACCACGCGCCGCCTCCAAGCGCCGGGCTGGCTTTTTGCTTCTCCTGACCGTTGCGTTGGTGCTGACTATGACACCATTACTAGCGCTGGCAGCACCCACACCGATCAATCAGACGGCCCCACGTCCCCTGATCGAGAACTCGATGCTCGCGCAGACGCCAACTTTGGAATGGGAAGCCACGTGGTCGACTGAGTTG
>Ga0180431_10000580_pt1 | contig 52319 bp, 35 predicted proteins | sample SS_ome_11_FD_132459 | JGI IMG/M metagenome (GOLD analysis project Ga0180431, IMG submission 132459) | Hypersaline lake sediment archaeal communities from the Salton Sea, California, USA - SS_1_MS_1 metaG | ecosystem: Environmental > Aquatic > Non-marine Saline and Alkaline > Hypersaline >... | reverse complement strand
CCGATGATGTCTGCCGTTTCGTAGGCACGCCTCATGTCGCTGGCGTAGAGCCGGCAGGGGATCTGCTCCAATTCGTCGCGTAGTCTCGAGGCAAGACACTCGGCCTGGCGACGGCCCAACGTTGTCAGGCCGTTCTCGCCATCCGGCCAGAGGCGTGCCTCTGCGTTGACATGGTGCTGAGACTGGCAGTGCTGAATCAGGATCATCGAGTTCATCAATCGCTCTCCCAGCGGCACGGACGGCAGCTCTCCGACGGAATCATGGTGGGTCGAGACAAACCGCCCCGTGCGCCTTGTCCACGGCGCGATGCTCTCTCAACCGGCCCGCGCTTCGTGGTTGTCCGTCGGCGTTCCGTTTGACTGCAGAGCCTCGCCGTACAGTCGGGCGATGATCTCCTCGATGGGCGGGTGCTCGACGAAGAGGTCGCGGATCTCGCGCTTTGCGGTGATGCGAGCGATCAGGTCGGCCGGGGCGACCCGTTCGGGGTCGAACCGCAGCGTGACACGTCGGCCGTCTCGGGCGATGACCTCGGCGTCGGGGTCGCTGAGGCTGCCGTTCTCGTGCACCAGGTCCACGATCAGCCTGCGCTCCGTGGTGACCATCGCACGAAGGCCGTCCAGCGTGCCGTCGACCAGGACCTCGCCCTCGTGGATCATCAGGACGCGGTTGCAGAGGGCCTCGATGTCGTCCATGTCGTGCGTGGTCAGGATGACCGTCACGCCGCGCTCGCGGTTGAGCCGACGGATGAAGTCGCGGACGGCCAACTTGCTGACGGCATCCAGGCCGATCGTCGGTTCGTCGAGGTAGAGAATCTTCGGGGCGTGCAGCAGCGCCGCCGCCAGGTCGCATCGCATCCGCTGGCCCAGGCTGAGCTGGCGGACCGGCGTGTCCAACAGGCCGGACAACTCGAGCAGGCCGATCAGCTCGTCGGAGGTCCGCTCGTAGTCGGCCTGGGGCACGCGATAGATGTCGCGCAACAGCTCGAACGACTCGATGACGGGCAGGTCCCACCAGAGCTGTGTCCGCTGGCCGAAGACCACGCCGATCTGGCGGACGGTCTCGATGCGACGCTTCCACGGCGTGCGGCCGAGCACCTCGACCCGGCCGGCGTCGGGGACCAGGATGCCCGACAGGATTTTGACGGTCGTGCTCTTGCCCGCGCCGTTGGGCCCGATGTAGCCCAGCAGCTCGCCCGGCGCCAGCGAGAACGACACGCCGTTCAGCGCCGTCACGGTTCGGTGCCTCCGGCGGGCCAGCCCGCGCAGGGCTCCCCAGATGCCCGGCGACCGTTCGGCGATCCGGAACGTCTTCGTGAGATCCTCGACGACGATCTGTGACACCGGTGCCTCCTTATGCAAAGGCAGACGGACACCGCTATCAGGGATTACGCAGAACCGTGACAGCATCGCAGGAATCGGGGGGCGCTTCAGGAACGGTCGTTTGGCGGGGCGGCGTGCCGCCCCTCCGCGCTGCTCCTGAGCAGTTGTTGCAGGTTGGCGAAGCTCTCGGCGGCCTTCTCACGCGGCCGGACCTCGATGCAGTAGTCGAGCACGTTCGCTTCGGCCAGTCGCGGCAGGAAACGCATGAAATCCACTGACCCCGTCCCGATCACCCGGTGCGAGCGTCCGTCTCGACGATCGTGGAGGTGAACCTGTTGCACGTGATCGAGGTGGGCCCAGAAGTACGCTTCCATGTCCGCGTCCAGGCCCCGCCGGCCGTCATACGTCTTGGCCAGGTCCCAGCACAGCGACAGCTCCCCCGCGTCGAGATACGGCTGCAGCACCTGCCGGGCCGTGCCGTCCAGACCGGCGTTCTCGATGCACACGATGGTCCGCCCGGCCGCCAGGCCGATCAGCCTGCGGAGGTTCTCGTCGAGCGTTCGGCGGAAATGGGCCCAATCCGTCTGTGGGACCGATTCAGCGGGGAGGGTGTCCGTCCCGAACGTTGGCATGGGCCCCGGATGGCAGGTCACCAGTCGCGCGTTGATCCTCTCGGCGAAGGCGAACAGGGCCTCGAAGTAGCTGAAGATGCCCTTCAGGAGGTGCGTGCTGGTCGCGAATAGTGGCGCCGCGTGGTCCGGCGCGTGCAGCGAGATCGACAGCGCGTGCTCGGCGGCGAACGACGCGATCCGGTCGCATTCGGTCTCACTGACCGTCTCGAACGAGAGGTGCGGTACCTCCACGGCCAGTTGAATTCCCGCAAAGCCGTGCGCGTGCGCGTACTCCAGCGCGTCCATGATCGACTCGTCATAGACGACGTGGTAGCTGACGTTCTGCAGGATGCGCTCGGCTCTCATGTCTTGGTCAAGGCAGATCCCCGGGTCGCCCCGTCAGCTATGCGTCCAGCTTGTCGAGGAAGGCGTAGGCCCCGCTCTCTGGATACAGAAACGTCAGCACGCCGAACCGGCCGAGAGGCATCGCTTGCTCGATGAACAGGACGTCTCGCAGCTGGCCCTGGGCGACGTGCGGAAACCATGCCGACGCGGTCGTGCCGGCCTGGAAGAAACCGGCGTCGGGCGGGGTCTGGCGGGCCAGCGCCCTGCCGGTGGGGGAGTCCGGCGGGACGTCGTCCGTCGTCTCGATGGTCTTGCGGAACCGCGCCCGGAACGTCTCGGACGACAGCCATTTCCACGCGTACCCTTTCCACGACCACTTCACCACGGCGCACGGGGCGATGTCCGAGGCGGCGTACCGGACCGTCGTGCTGGTGATCGACGTCCCGAAGTGCTGGGCGAGCGACACGATGCCCTCAAACCCCGGACGAATCGATCGCGCCCGGGCCAGGAAGCGTGCGGGCGGCATGAGCAGGTTCGACGCGAAGTGGTCAGCCTCTTGCTCGGCCAGATTGCTCGATTCGTACTGGCATTGGGATCGATGGGCGCGGGCGCGTCCGGCGGCCAGGGCGTTGCGGTGTTCATCCAGGTAGTAGTGGCCCAACTCGTGGGCGAGCGTGAACCGCGCCCGCGGCGCGTCAGCGCGACGGGACCGTTCAAGATTGCAGAAGATGTGGAATCGCCCCGCGCGGTGCTCGAGCATGCCGTCGAAGGCCGTCCCGTACGGACCGAAGCTGGTCGTGATCCGGTTGGCGCGGGCGATGACCTGCGGATCGACGTTGCCCGACGGACAGTACTCGTCGGCGACGGCCTCGGCCAGATCGGCGATCTCGGCGATCCGAGCGGCGGAGACGAACTGTTCAGGCCTTCTCCTCGCCATCGTCGAACTCGCGCTCGGCGGCCTCGCGGTCCCGTCGCAAGACCTCCTCGATCTCCGGCGGGATCGGGCCGCCGTCCCTGGCCGCCCTGGCCAGGTCGGCCTCGATGTCTTGATCGGTCGGGAATAGGAGCGTTCCGGCTCCTGCTTCGGTTTGTCCAGGCGCGCGGTCGAAGACTTGCTCCGGATCGGTCAGCTCATCCGGGAGCGGCGCAGGATTCTCCGCCAGCTCTGCCTCGGCACGCAGTACCTCGTCTTCGGTCTGCGGGACCTTCCAGCCGAGGGACGTCATGGCCTCATCGACCTCGCGCTCGAGATCGTCGCTCCCGTCGGGGTCGCGCTTATCGGGTTTCCGATCCGTGCTCATCGGATTGGGCTCCGGATACAGGGCCCGCCGCGCTGTCGCGAAGGCGGGCCTCGATCTTCTTGAGCGCCCTGTGCCGAATCTGCCGGATGTTCTCCGGCGTGGTTCCGAGTGTCGCGGCGAGGTCGGCCGCCACCTCGTTCGGCAGCCGCTGGTGCGTCTTGTCCGCCTGGTACCACTGGACCGTGACGCGGACGACTATTTGCTCCCTCTTAGAAAGAGCGAGGATCGCCTCACGAACGGCTCGGGTCCTTTGCACGCGGGGTTCCGTGGGCGGGGGACGTTCGGCGACCCGATGCCATTCGTTCTGTTCGAGCAGTCTCGTCGGAAGCTTGCCTCGCCCCCGCAACGTGGTCTGCAGGATTCGTTGGGCGATCCGCCCGAGCCAGGCCCGCGCTCGCAACCGCAGTCGCTCCGGGTCGTCCATGCCATCCGCGTCGAATCTCCCAGCATACTCGTAGGCCCGCTTGAACGTGTCGGCCACGAGATCGCAGACCCCGGGCTCGCCGCCCAGCAGCTCGGCATAGGCGCGGAGACAGACACCGTATAGGTACTCGGCGTGCCGGCGGTAGAACTCAGCCCACGCCGCCCTTGCGACGGACGGATCGTCCCCGGCCAGGGCCATATAGACCAACAGGTCGGCGTCCGTTTCGCCGGCGAGTTCAGCCGACACGCTCCGCGCTTGATCGGCTTGCCCCAAAACGCCTGTCCTTCGTACAAGCATGCTTCCTGGCGTCTATTGAGTATACGCCAAACCGTGACAACAGGCCGTGCCCAACGCGAATTGGCTACGGCAGGTAGCCCAGGTCATGAAGGTGCTGGCGGGTCCGGGGGTCCAGGGGACGCATGCCCGCCGACTGCGTTGGCGGCTTGTAAGAGCACTCGGCAGCCACCCACTGCTCGAGTCGTTCGCGCAATAGCTTTGCGGTGGGGCGATGTCTGTCGATCTGATTGTTCAGCTCACCCGGATCGCTGGCGACGTGGTAGAGCTCCTCCCGTCCGTCGGGGGACAGGATGTACTTCCACGGGCCCTGTCGGATCGCCCGGAGCATGCCCACGAATGGCGCGATGTTGAACCGGATGTCCATTCCCTGCGCCATGTCCAGTCCGACGCTGCCCGTCGTCATCAGCTCGACGACGACGGCGCGGCCAGCAGGTCCGGTTGTCGGCGCTGGAGCGGCGCGAGACGTGGCAGCAACTGAAGAGGGCTGCTTGCCGCCCTGTGGGGGCAGGAGCGATTGCCCGAAGGTCGACTTCGTGGCAATCGGACGACCGCACACGGCGTCCATCACCGTCGGCAAGAGGTCCACCGTCTGGACCAGGTCCTTCCGCCGGCCAGCGGCGAGACGCCTGGGATAGCGGATGATCAGCGGCACGTGGGCCAGCGAGTCGTAGACGCACCACGAATGGCTCATCATGTGGTGATCGCCCAGGTTCTCACCGTGATCGGAGGTGATGATGACGAGGGACTCGTTCAGGGGGATCCGTTCGGCCAGGACCTGCAGCATCTCGCCCACGTAGTCGTCCAGCATCCGCGTCTCGCCGTCGTAGGTGTCGTTGAGCAGCTTCAACTGGGCTGGCGTGTAGATCTGTTGCTTGAGCAACGAGAACGCGACGGTCTGGCGCGGCGGCCAGACGTGCTGATACGACGCGTCGATGGCCTCCGGCTTGACGAAGAGTTGCCGGTGCGGCAAGTGGGGGCGATACGGATAGTGCGGTTCGAGGTAGTTGACGAACAGGAAGAACGGTCGACCGCAGTCTCGCTCGTCGAGCCAGCGGGCCAGGAGCTGGTTGGTGAACTTCGCGCCTTCATCCTCAGACGTCACCGCCCCCAGCCATCTGCCGACGTAGCCGCCCGGGTACAGCACCTTGTCGAGGAACTGATGCACCGTATTGCCGCGTGGGCCGTGCAGCAGCTTGGGGAAGATGACACGGCTGAAACCTTGCGAGAGGTTGCTCGTGGGCCCGATCCACGCGTTGTTCGTCAGGGCAATGGTTTCGTAGCCGGCCCGCCCGAGCAGCTCGGCCATCGTCTCGAACTCGTCGTCGAGCCAGCCGTGGGCGTGGGTGGCGCCGTGCTCGCCGGGAAACAACCCCGTGAAGATCGAGGCATGCGAGGGGAGCGTCCAGATGGCGGCCGACAGGCAGTTGTCGAACACGAGCGCGTCGGCGGCGAACGCGTCCAGCCGCGGCGTCGTGGGCCGGGGATAGCCGTAGCAGCCGAGACGATCGACGCGCTGCGTATCGAGCACCACGAGCACGATGTTCGGTCGGCTGTCCTGACGCGTCGCCGAAGGGGCGGCCACGTCTTTCCACGCGGTCTCTGGAGACGTGCTTAATCTGGGGCGCTCGGTCCACTGGATCACGAAACAGATCGCGAGGATCACCACCGCCAGCCAGAAGCCGACGCGCCCGCAGACGCGCAGGCGCCGGGCCAGCCACGCGAGCGCGAGTCGCTTGGCAACTGCGTAGGCCAAGCTCGTCGCGAAAACGAAGTAGGCCACCATGATCGCCGTCCAGATCGGATGGACCCACACGGCGATGGCCACCCCGATCACCAGGGCGCCGATCCACAGCAAGAACGTGGTTACGCCGGCAAACACCACCGCAACCGCCAGGACGCCAGGCCTGACGCCACGCCGTACCCGACGGCTGACAGCTCCAGTCAGCCCCCACGCCGTTCCTGCGAGCAGTGCGTACGCGGTCCAGAGGACGCCATGGCTGAGCATGGCGTAGCTCAGGACGTCTCGCCACTGGCGCGGCACCATGATCGAACGGAACTGCCAGCCCCGACGCGCCGCTGCGATGCCTCCCAACACCACTCCGACGATGAGTCCGACCTGGACGGTCCACGTCAGGACGGACCATGCGAACGCCCATCGCCCCGGTCCATCGGGAGGCGGCTCAGTGCGAACGTCTTGGTCGGTGGCTTCTGGGGATGCCTGAGGGGACACGGTGTATGGGTCCTTTGGGGATCGCGCGTCGTCGCCCCGAACACAGCAAGCTTAGTATAGCCGGCGCCGCGGATACTGAGAAGGACACCCCGTCCAGCCGTGTAGCCAGAGCCCTGTGAATTTCGGGCAATGGCGGCGGCTCGGCTCGCAGGATCCGGTGCGTCAACCACGTCACAATGGTGGAGATTCCCCGGCGCCGCGACCGACGCAACCGGCAGGAACTCACAGGGCACTTGACACCTCTATAGACTTGTGTCATACATACTTAGAGACTCTCGGAGGACGTGCAGGGGAAGGGGCTCACGTCTGAAGGCTCTCGGTTCCACCATGCCCCTCACAGGAAGGTATGCGCCATGGTCCACCGAGACGCGCGGGTGTTCTTGCGCACATCGTCGCGACGCGGCAGCAACTCGCCAAGGAGGCAAACAATGAGAACGACGGGCTGTTCGTGTGCCGTAGTGTCGAGCGTCTGCTTTGCGCTGGGCGTCTCGTGCTGCAGTCGTGTACATGCCGACCACGTCTTCCTCAGGTATGGTTTCAACGGCTATGTGGCCACCGGCGATACTTACATCGACGCAGACAATCCCACGACCAACTACGGTTCGGAGCTGTTGCTGGGGGTGTACGGGGAGGTCAACGACGAGGAAGACATCGAGGAGAGTATCCTGATCCGCTTCGATCTGACCGGGGTGCTCCCGCCGATGGTCGAGATCGACCAGGCCTTGCTTGGCTTTCGCCTCGAGGACACGCGCAGGCTCACCGGTGAGGATGACGAGGTCTCCATCGGTGCGTACAGGGTGCTGAACCGACCATGGGTCGAAGACGAGGCGACCTGGTACGTCTTCAAGCAGAACCACTACTGGTCGAAGCCCGGCTGCGAGTGGGAAGAACTGGACCGGAGCGACACCGCCGACGACATCATCGACTTCTACCCCAACTCGGTGATCGGCGTGCTCCACTATTGGGACGTGACTGACAGCGTCATCGAGTGGTGTGAGGAGGGACAACCCAACAACGGCTGGCTGCTTCGCGTCGAGACGAGCGAGGATCAGAAGCGAGGCGTCTGGCTCAACAGCAAGGAAAGCGCCAGTACCGGAAGCAGGCCCGTGCTGCAGATCTGGTACACGCCCTATTACACGCTGACGCTGGACGTCATCAACGGATCGTGGGGGACGGTCGACGTGGATCCGGACGAGCCGAACTACGAGGCCGGCACGCCCGTCGTGCTCACCGCCGAACCGAACCCGGACAAGGGCTTCAGGCACTGGGAAATCTGGGACCCGAACCACCCGGGCGACCCCAACTACAGGGCCATCGACGCTAACAGCGTGATCACCATCGTGATGGACGCCGATCGCCAGGTCACCGCCGTGTTCAGCTGCGGCGCGGGCGCCGGGCCGATGCTGCTGCCGATCGCGCTCGGCTTGATCGGCCTGTCCGTGGCAGTAGGACGCAGAGACCGGTGATAGCACAGACTCCCGTGGCCGCCCGGGTCGCGAGAGCGGGTTCATCTGGCGGTCAGGTCAGCCGTCGCTGCGGGGTCGGACGGGGTCTGGTGGATCCGCAGGTACGTTCGCCCGCCAGACGCATCATCTTCGTCGACGGATATCTCCCATTGCGTTCGGGTCAGGCGTTGGCAGAAGCGCTGATCGTGACTGACCAGCAGCAGCGCGCAGGGACACGCGTCCAGCGCCGTCTCCAGGCATTCGATCGACGGCAGGTCGAGGTGGTTGGTCGGCTCGTCCATGATGATCAGGTGCGGCGTTCGGGCGATGCCGAGCGCCAGCAAGATCTTGCGCAGCTCTCCGGGGCTGGGGTCCTCGGTCTCCAGCAGGCGTTCGGGCGCTGATCCTAGGCAACCGATCACCGTCATGACCTCGCCGCGCCGGGCGTTGGGCAGACGCCGCACGTCGGCCATCACCTGCGAGGCGACGGATCGATCGATCTCCTGAGGCATGTAGACAACTCGGTCCTCGGGTAGGTCCTGGCGCCCAACGATCTGCCGGATGAGCGTGCTCTTGCCGGATCCGTTCGGACCGGTCAGGGCGATCCGGTCTTCTGGCGAGATCCACAGCTCTGGGAACACAAGCCGTCGCTCGCCGCCGAGGGGGATCGAGCCGGCCTCCAGGCGGACCAGGGCGTCGCGCCTGGCACGGGCGCCCCGCATGGCAATCCCCAAATGCTGCTGTTTCTTGGCGTGGATGCCTGCGAGCTTGTCCCTGGCCTGCTCGAGCCGCCCGTCCATCTGGCGTAGCACGCGTCCGGCCTGGCCGTCCTTGCCGGAAATCCGGGCCTGGTTGATGCGGCTCCGCGCGTCGTGGTCCTTCGGTGCGAGTCCGCGTTTGGATCGCATGCGGTGCGATCGGGCGGCCTCCCGGCGACGGTTGGTGGCTTCGTGCTGGAGCTTCTTGAGGGCGCGTCTGGCCTGATCCCGGGCATGCCGGGCCCGTTTCTGTTCCTCCTCGGCCAGCTTGACCGCCTTGGTGTAGCCACCGGGACGCATCACCGCGTTGGGGGGCTCGACGAAGAGGCATTGGCCACAGAGCGTGTCGAGCAGCTCCCGGTCGTGGCTGACCAACACGCCCACGCCGCGAAACAGCCGCAGGGCCTGGCCGAGCATCCGCCGGGCGACCCGATCGATGTGGTTCGTCGGCTCGTCGATGGCCAGCACGCGCGGTTCGAGCCACAGCGCGACCGCCATCTGGACCCGTTTACGCTCCCCGTGGCTCAGCGTCGACCACCGGTCCGCCCAGTCCTGCTCAATGCCCAGCTGTCCGCGCAGGACGTTTGCGCTGCGATCCTCCGCCTCGAGCAACTGCTCGAACTCGCCCGGCGTCTCGTCGGTCCGCTGCGGACAGTAGATCACCCGGTCAGGTGCGCGAATGGTGCCGCGCACCGGCGCCAATTCGCCACAGGCCAAACGCAGGAGCGTCGTCTTGCCGGACCCGTTCGGACCGATGACGCCCGTCCACCCCACCGGAAACCGCGCCGACAAGCCGTCAAAGACCGGCGATCCCGCCGATTCGTAGAAGAACACCACGTCATGGAATACCAGGCATCCCTTCGTCATCGCCAACAACTCCGGCCGAAGCACACGCGCAACCTAAAGCCAAACAAGACACGAAGCCCGTGGCTCGACCTGGGTTGACTGCTGATGCATCTTTGGGATGGGCGGCCACGGGTCGGCGCGAAGGAACGGAACGCACATCCCTCCATCAACCCGGCGGCACGGCCCGGTCGGGAGAGGGCAGGTCGACAGTGCCGTCCTGCCTGCACGTTCCGTCGTGTTACCGACGTCTCATCCCCGTGGCTCCATGGTGAAGGTTCTGAAACACAACCTGTCTATACATAACCATCCTAACCATCGGCCTCTCCGCGTCAAGTTCACTATGGATCGGTGCCCGTTGGCAATGGCAGAGAGGCCGGTTGTCCAGACGGGGACGGTGGCCCAGCAATACACTTGCCTGGGCATGGCATTGTCAGCATGATGATGCACGGGTCGTCCGCGCTCTGCGTCGCGCGCGCCCGGTATCTACCACAGACCTGGTGGGCTGACATGGCGCCAGAAACGACGGGGTTCCCGAACGTCCCGCGCAGGGACCTGGCCTGGTCGGCCGCCGTCGTCTCGGCGCTGTTGTCCATGATCGTCTATGCCCTCACGCTCATCCCCGAGGTGGGCTGGGGCGACTCGGCCGAGTTCGCCTTGCAGGCGTCCCAGTTGGGCGTCACGCACGGCCCTGGCTACCCGGTGCACACGTTCTTAGGGAAGCTGTTCGCCGAGGTCCTGGCGGACCCCGCGTTCGGGACGAATCTCCTATCGGCCGTCTGCACGAGCATCTCGGTCGGCCTGTTCAACCTGATCTGCTTCGAGCTGACCGGAAGCTGGTACGCGGGGGTCGTCTCTGGATTCATCTACGCGCTGCTGCCCCGGATCTGGGAGATGGCCGTCGTCGCCGAGGTCTACAACGTCAACGTCTGCGTCTTCGCGCTTGTGTTGTTTCTAGTCATCCTGCAGCGGCGCAGGACGTCGATGCTGCTGTTGTGCGCAAGCGCGATCGCGTTCGGCGTTTCATTGGGGGCCTATCTGGCCAATCTGCTTCTTATGCCCGGCCTGGTCTACATGGCGGCATGCAGAAGGTCGAACTGGCTGTCCGCCGGGATCCTGTTTGTGTCGCTCGCTTCGGTCGTTGGCGCGGTGGTCCTGAGTTGGAGCTACTTCCGCGTCGATGATTGCACGCCGCTGGGCACGATGTACCTGCCCGATTCCGTGCCGAGCTTCGTGTCGTACCTGCTCGGGTCCCAACACGGGACCACGATGGTCCACCCGCTTGGGTTCTATCTGGGCCGCATCGCCGAACACGCCCGCATCTTCTCTGGCACGTTTCTCTGGGTCGGCGTGCTCATGGGGGTGTGGGGAATCGGGTGCTTGTGGCGACGGGACTGGCGGACGTGTTTAGGGCTCCTGGCCGTGGTGCTTGCGGACATGGCCTTTTTCACCAGCTACATGCCGTTCGACTACTACACGATGGTCGCGCCGTCGTACCTCGTCTTTGCGTTGTGGATCGCCTGCTGCGTCGCCTTCGCCGCGTCCCGTCGGCGTGGCGTTGCGGTCGTGGCGACGTCGGTGGTGCTGCCGATCGGGCTCGTGGTCGGGCTGCTGGCGACGCAGTGGACGTCGCACAGGGCCAGAAGCCAACAGTCGCCGGTGACCGACTTCGTCCTGTCCTCGTTCAAGCTGTTCGACCCCAAGGCGCTGGTCATCGCCGACTGGCCTGAATTCCCCGCCCTGCTGTACTTCCAGAAGATCCACGACTTCCGGCAGGACCTCACGCTCATCGAACGGTCCGAGCAACCACGTCACTACACCTTCGGCGTGGTCGCGGACTGGCGAAGCGCGTTGTACGCCGCCTCCGCCACGCGGCCCGTCTATGCCAGTCAATGCGAGGACCACCTCGCCGAGTGCTGCTACAAGGTCACCCGGGCCAATCCCCACTGGTTCTCATTCGAGAGAGTTCCCCGGCAGCGGTGAATCGATGACTTTTTCTGAGGCCCCGATTTGCCAGATCGACGATCCTGGTGTATATGTTAATTAACTAACGGGAGCCCGCCTGCCATGGTAAGACCCACCTCCGAAACGCTGACGCAGCGTGAAACACAGATCATGGAGGTCCTGTGGGACCGGGGGGAGGCCACGGCCGACGAGATCCGCAAGGCCCTGCCCGACGACCCGCACGACTCGACGGTCCGGACGCTGCTGCGGGTGCTGAAATCCAAGGGGTATGTCACGCACCGCGCACAGGGGAAAGCGTATATCTATTGTCCGGCCGTCGAACGGGCCCAGGTCGAGCGAAGGGCCGTCCGGAGCATGCTCAAGCGGTTCTTCGGCGGCTCGCCCGAGGCCCTGGTCCTCCGGCTGATCGAGGACGAGCAGCTCACGCCCGAGCAGTTGGACGAGCTGAGACGGGCGTCTGAGCGCGACCGGGAGTCCGACCCTCCGGGAGGTGTGCCATGATCGAGGCGATCCACACGGAGTCCGCGTGGGTGTGGGACGTCCTTGGGATCGGCGTCGACGTCGCGCTGAAGGCCACCTGCCTCCTCCTCCTGGCGATCATAGGTGACCGCGTGCTGCCTCGCGGCCGCGTCCTGGTTCGGACTGCGGCGTGGAACGCCTGCCTGATCGGTCTGTTGCTCCTCCCCGTGATCACGGCGGCGTTCCCGCGGCTCCGGGTTCAGTGTTTGCCGGCACGCTCGGCTCCCGTCGAGCCCGAGATCGTTTCCGCGTCCGTGGCCGAGGTCACAGATGTCTCTTCCCCCAATCGGCCCGCCGAGGCCGCCAGATACTTGCTGAGTGTTGCAGTAGACCTCTACGAGCAAACGGTGGTGACGCCTGGGTCATGGACGGTCGTCTCGGACTCGGGGCATGATTCCGGCGGGACTGTCGAAACCAGCACGGCGGATGTGGCCGTCGCGCCTCCCCTCTCGGAAGACACTTCAGCCGCTTCGATCGAGTCCGACAAGTTCGCCGGAGCAACGGGCTTCCCATGGGCGCTGTTGGCGGCGTGTGTCTACGCAGGCGGTGTCGTCCTGTTGGCGGTTCGATTGGCGATGTCCCTCCGCGCGGTCCGGATGCTGAGACGGTCGGGCCTCAGGCTGACGGACTCAGACTGGCTCGATGCCGTGGACCGATGGCGAGATCGGTTGGGTATCCGCAAGACCGTGGCGATGGTTCGCACGGACCGCGTCAGTGTCCCGACGGCGTTGGGGTGGGTGCGTCCGATGATCTTGTTGCCCGTCTCATTGGCTGGGGCACGGGCGGCCGGACATCGCGACGCGATTTTGGTTCACGAGCTGGCCCATGTCCGGCGTCGAGACTACCTGTGGCAGCTCATCCTGCGTGTGGTGCAGGTGATCTATTGGCCCCATCCGCTCACGTGGGTGATGGGTCGGCTCGTCGCTGGCGCACGGGAACGGGCGTGCGACGCGTTGTGCGTCCACTACCTGCAGAACCCACAATCGTATCGAGCGACGCTGGTGGAGGTCGCAGCCAAGCTGCTGGACCCCGCGTCGATTCGTCCCGAGCCGTTGAGCACGCCCATGGCCCGGTCCGCGAGACTGACCCGCCGCCTCCGACGGATCGATGGCAAGTCTCGCGTGACGCGATGCCTTGCGGGCTGGCCCGTGAGAACCGTGATCGCGGCGCTGGCCGTTGTCGTCGTTGGCGTGATCGCACCGATCGAGCTGGCACGGCGCTCCGCGGAAGCCAAGGAGGCTGCCGCGCCGACGCCTCCGACGACGAAGACCGATCCGGACGCCCACGCACGCACGCTCGACTTTCACGTGCTCCACGCCGAGACCCGCCAGCCCCTGCCGGGCGTCGCCCTGAAGATCTGGCTCAACGACGACAAGGAGAAGCACGTCACCGACGAACAGGGCCGATACCGGATCAAGCTGCCCGCGGCGAAGCTCAAGACGTTTTGCGTCCGGGCGAGCGCGCCGGGCTTCGTGCCATTGCAGGTGACGTTCCGTTGTCCTCATGTGCATCTCGATATCCCCGAGCGCTACACGCTGAAGCTGCCGCCCGGTACGTCCATCGGCGGCGTGGTCCGAGACGAGTCCGGCAAGCCGATCCAAGGGGCGACCGTCAAGATATGGCTATCCGGCCAAGACCATGCGATGCGGGCGGTGCTCTTTGATCGCGACGATCCTCTCAAGACCGACGCCCAGGGCCGATGGCGTTGCGACGGCATGCCGGCCGACTTCGAGGATGTGAGGGTCGACGTCTGGCACCTTGACTTTGTGGAGGACGAGCGCAGGTGGCGCCGCCAGCCCCCTCGTCCCGAGACGCTCCGCGACATGAGCCACGTGACGGTCCTGAAGCGGGGCATCACTATTGAGGTCAAGGTCCAGGACGAGGCGGGCAAGCCGATCCAGGACGCCCGCGTCTTCGCAGGTACGCGGAACTTCGTGCATCAGATGCACGAGAGGCGCACGGATGAGGAAGGCCGACTCCGACTGGGCGGCGGCAAGCCGGGTCGGACGTTCATCACCGTCTACGCCCCGGGCTACGTGCCCGCGCGGCGATCCATCATCGTCTCAGCCGGCCTCGATCCCGTTGTGTTCCGCCTGGGCCCGCCCCATAGGATCCATGGCTGGGTCGTCGATCGGTCGGGCAAGCCGGTGCCCGGGGCCTGGGTGGTCCCGAAAGAGTGGCGGGGACTTCATTTCAGCGAGTTCAAGCTGAAGACCGATGCCGAGGGCCGGTTCTGCTGGGACAACGCCCCGCCCGATCGCGTGCGGTTCACCGTCGTCAAGGAGGGCTACCAGAGAGTAAACAAGCAGTGGCTGACCCCATCGAAGGATGGACACGTCATCGAGCTGACCCGCGCCGTGGTCGTCCGCGGCAACGTCGTCGACGCCCGGACCGGCGAGCCGATCCCGCGGTTCCAAGTGAGCCGCAGCGCCAAGAGGTGGGGCGTCCAGGATCGCTGGGAGATGCTCCCGAAGGCCTTCGGCGGCGGCCGGTATGAGATCGCCTTTGAGCAGCCGGGGGGCAAGTACCGATTTCGCATCGAGGCCGACGGCTATCAGCCGGCCGTTTCCCGGGACTTCAAGCCGGATGAGGGTCGGCAGGTCTTCGATTTCAAGCTACAGAGGGGCAAAGGCCCGACGGGCGTCGTCCGCTTGCCCGATGGCTCGCCCCTTGCTGGCGCGCCGCTGGTCCTGTTCCCCTTGTCGGAGTTCGTCTTCGTCACGAACGCAGCGGTCAAGAATCCCGGGAGCGTCAGCGTCCGCTCGGGCCAGGACGGTCGGTACCGCTTCAGGCCGCAAGACGAGCCGTTCGGCATCGTCGTTGCACACCCCCGGGGCTACGCCGAGCGGACGTCGGAACAGCTCGCGGCCTCGCCAGACATCACGCTCGAGCCGTGGGGGCGCGTCGAGGGCACGCTCCGAATCGCGGGCAAACCCGGCGCCCGTCTGCCCGTGTCGTTGTCGTGGGAGGGGCTGCGGAGAAAGAGCAAGCTGAAGCTCGACTACGACGCCGAAACCTGGACGGATGCGAAAGGGCGCTTCGTCTTCCCGCACGCGCGTCCCGGCACATCCAAGATCTGCCGCAGCATCATGGACGACAAGGACGCCCTGGCCTCGAATTATGCCGTCCAGGTCGAGGTCGAGTCGGGCAAGACGGCGCGCGTCGAGCTGGGCGGGACAAAGGGGTCGGCCGTTGGCCGCACCGTCGTCGGCCGCGTCGTCGCGCCGGCCGGGGCGACTCGGAAGATCGATTGGGCCAACGACCGGTTCGCCCGCTTGACCTGGGAGGGCGAATCGGCGCGTCACAAAGGCCCGAAGCGTTACTGGTTCAACGTGGGGCTCGATGGGCGGTTCCGTGTGGACGATGTCCTGCCCGGTCGTTATGAGCTCAGCGTCAAGTTGTATGCACCGAGGGAGGGCCCCGCGGGGACGTGGGAGGACACGATCGGCAAGGCCGAGCACGAATTCACCGTGCCCGCCGCGGCCGGCGACCGCGACAACACGCCCGTCGACCTGGGCGAGGTGGGGTTCAAGTTCCGCAGGGACCTGGAGGTCGGCCAGCAGGCGCCGCCCTTCGATGTCCCCGTACGCGGCAACTTGCTTCTCCGTCGTCACCGGGACAACGGCCAGCGCATCAGAATCGCGGACTTCGTCGGCGACCCCGATCGCGGCAAGTTCGTGCTGCTGGCGTTCTACAGCGCGCTGCAACCCTCCGGGAAGGTGAGACTGGACGCGCTGAGATCCGTCCACGAGGCCTTCGGTGACGACGAGCGATTCGTCATGATCCTTCTGGCCACGAACGTGAGATACGAGAAGAGGCTCGACAAGCCCTTCGGGCGGGACAATCCCAGGGTCCTCCAGGCCGCGCTGGGCTACGTGTCCGACAAGGTGCTGGAGGACTACGGGGTCGTGGAGGCCCGTCTGGCGATCGGAGATCCGCAGGTCTTCTTGATCGGTCCGGACGGGACGGTTCTCGCGACGGACCTGGTCGGCCTGGCCATCCAGGCGGCGGTGACCACCGTGCTCGGCCCGCCCAAGGGGCGGGGGACCGCGGCGGCCAAGCCCGTGCCTAAGGAGGTCACAGAAGCGATCGAGGCGTTCAGGAAGGAGATCCACTCACGGAACGAGCAGCTCGCCGCCATCGACAAGGACATTGCGGAGCTCGAGCGCGACGAGAAGCTCGCAGCCGCCTTGACGACGCCGGATGCCCGGATGAAGAAGCTGCAGAAGGAGGTAGCTGCCCGGGAATCCGAGCTGGAGATCCTGCGGACCCGCTACGAGGCCATCCGGAATCTGGACGCCGGGAAGGCTGCGTCTTCCCCGGAGCTGATCGCCAGGATCGAAGCCGATCCGAAGGTCACCGCCCTGGTCCGCCGCGTCAGGGATCTGACGGAGCGGAAGGCGGCCTTGTCGACGAGGCACGGGCCAGAACACAAGAACGTGGCCGAACTGGACAAGCAACTGAAGGCGGCCGAGCAAGAACTCGTCCAGCTTCGCAAGGCGCGCTTCAAGAAAGAGCGCGCTGCGTTGACGGAGTCCTATGAGCAGGCCTACCACTGCGCGCTCCGCGCCGTCACGGAGCTGAGGGAATCGCTCGCAAAGGCAACGCAGGAGCGGTTGGACCTGGACGCGAAGCTTCAACGTCACCGCGAGCTGACGCAGCGCCGAGAGCAAGTCGAGGCCCAACGAGATCGGTACGCGAAGGTCCGCGCCCGCTACCTTCGCCTCCATCCCCAGGCGACTACCCGACTGTCCGATACGGACCGCATCCTGGAGCTTCGGGTCACGAACCGTCAGACGAAGGAGCCGCTGCCGGACGTGCGATTCAACGTCGTCGGGGCCAAGATGGCGTCGGCCAGGACGGATCAGACGGGTCGTCTCAGGATCGCCTTCGACGGCCAGCGGTCGCTGTCGCTGTTCATCTCGGCCGACAAACCCGGGTTCGTGCCGCTCGTGGTCCAATGGTCGTACGGCGGGCCCGATTCCGGCGGCCCGCATCCATACGCCCTGGCCATGGAACCGGCCGTCCCCATCGGCGGGATCGTAAGGGACGAGACCGGCCAGCCCATCAAGGACGTCCGCGTCGAGCTAGACCTGCGTCGACCCGATCCCGACGCGGGTCCCAACGCCAAGATCAAGATCTGGAACCATCGGGTCAAGACGGATGCGGCCGGGCGATGGCGGTACGACCGGGCACCCGCGGCGCTGGATGGATTCACGATCCGTCTGTCGCACCCAGCGCATGTCAAGACGGAACTGTCCGGCGCGGACCTCCCGCCGGCGGACAAGCTCCAGGACAGGTCGGCCGTCGTGGTCCTCAAGAAGAAGGGCCGGGGGATCCCCATCATGGGCACGGTGCTCGACCAGGAGGGCCGGCCCATCCGGGAGGCATCAGTCCGCGGTCACACGGGAGCGAAGCTGTTCCAATCCGGCCGCCGCGACACGACGACGACGGACGCGGACGGCCGATTCTGTCTGTTCCGCAGCAAGCCCTCCGACGTCCTCATTGCCGTTCAGGCCTCGGGCTATGCTCCGGACGTGAAGCGCGTCTCGGTCCAGGCGGGCATGGAGCCGGTGACGTTCCGTCTGGGGCCAGGCCACACCATTCGAGGTCGCGTGGTCAACAAGCGAGGCGAGCCGTTGCCGGACGTGATGATCGACGTCTTCGGCTGGCGGGGTTATCACCCGGTTCTGGACCTGAACCTGACGACGGATTCGGACGGCCGGTTCGCCTGGACCAGCGCGCCGTCGGACGAGGTGGAGTTCGGCTTTCTTCACAAGGACTATACCGGCCTGAACCAGGAGCGCCTTCGGGCTTCTGACACCGAGCAGACGATCACGCTATACAAACCGATGCGCGTGACCGGGAAGGTCCTGGACGCCGAGACGGGCGAGCCGGTGCAGCATTTCAAGGTCCTACCGGCATGCGACCCCGGGGACGACGCGACCGGGATGACGGCGTGGCGGCTGGAGCGCGTGGCAAAGGCCTCCGCGGGGCGCTTCGAAATCGAACCGAGAATCAGCGTCTTCGTCGAGCCGTTCCGGTTCCGCATCGAGGCCGAAGGCTACAAGCCGTTCGTTTCGCGCCGGTTCACATACCAGGACGAGGAGGTGACCTACGACGTCCGGCTGGAGAAAGCCGCCTGGCTGACGGGCACGGTCCGCTTGGCCGACGGCGGACCCCTGGCCGGCGCTCTGGTCGTGATGAGCAGGCAAGACGATCCCGTCTCGCTGAGAGACCGCAAGGTCCAGAGCTTTCTCGCTGAGTACCGGATCTTCAAGACCGACGCTGATGGCCGATTCACCTTGCCGCCTCAGGAGACGCCCCACAACGTGCTGGTCCTTCACGAGAAAGGCTTCGCGACGGCGTCGACCAAGGAGCCCGTACAGCTCGCGAACCTCCGGCTGCAGCCTTGGGGCCGGATCGAGGGAATCGCGCGGATCGGCGCGAAGCCCGCCGCAGAGCGGAAGGTCGGCGTGACGATTGACGAGGGCGTGGGGACAGGCGCAGCCCGGGCGAGGCATACCTGCACAGCCGTCACGGACGCAAGGGGGCGGTTCGTCATAGAACGGGTGTTCCCGGGGAGCGGGTGGATGGGATACCAGATCGGGTCTTCCGGCTGGGCTTGGCTTCCGACCGATCTCGGGAACATGAGCCACCTTGCGCACGTGGAAGTCGTCTCCGGTCAAACGACGCGTGTGGATCTCGGCGGGACGGGCCGGCCGATCGTGGGCCGCGTTAAGCTGCCGCCTGGCGTCGCCGCCCAAGGCAAGGTCACCTGGAACCCATCCTACAACTGGGTGACCCCAAAGCCTCCAAGCCTGCCCATGCCCGAGGACATCAAGCGCCAAGGTCCGCAGAAGCGATCGGCGTGGAGAAAGGCCTGGCTGAAGAGCAAGGTGGATCTGGGCTACGAGGACGCGCTGCGAAGGTACGCGGTCGTCGTGAAGCCGGATGGCACGTTTCGCGTGGACGACGTGACGGCGGGAATCTACACGTTGTGCCTCCGCGCGCTGAAGCGAACGAAGGGCGCACCATTCGGCCTCGGCGAGGAGATTGGTCGCCTTCGGCACGAGTTCGTGGTCCCCGAAATCTCCGGCGGCCGAAGCGACGAGCCGCTCGATCTGGGAACGTTGACCCTTCTGCCTCCCAAGCGCCTCAAGCCGGGCGACGTCGCACCGCCGTTCGAGGCCGAGGCCCTGAAGGGCAAGCGCATTCGCCTCGCTGACTATCGAGGCAAGGTCGTCCTGTTGCACTTTTGGTGTCTCCTCGAGGACGATGGGGTCGCACGCCTCAAGGCCGTCCACGATGCCTTCGGCGCAGACGAGCGATTCGTCATGATCGGGGTGGGGTTCCTGGGAGACCCGGAGCTCGTCGAGAAGGAAGTCACCTCGAAGGGGATCACGTGGCCTCAGCTCGTCACCCATGAAGCGATATCCCGACTGTGGGACGACTACGGCGTACCGACGATGTCATCGTCAGTGTTCGAGGGCGGCGTTATGTACCTGATCGGCCCGGACGGCAAGATCCTCGCGACGGGACTCGACGGCGAACAGATTGAGTCCGCCGTCGCCAAGGCCCTCGATGCGCAATAGGCGGTCACTTCGACTCGCCGGTCTGGAAGTAGAGCCGGATCATCCACTCTCGATCGGGCACTTCCTTGAAGCCCTTCGCAATGGTACCGGCCAGGGAGTGCGACTGCTTCGGGTCCTTGTTGTAGTGCCAGTAGATGCCCTTGGTTCGGCTGGCCTTGGGGTCCAGGGCGATCGTGATCTCACCGTCGTTTCCTGCGAAGCCGCCGACCGCAATTGGCTTGCGGAACCGAAGATCGGCCCATTTCGGCTTGTAGGAGAACGCTGAGTACGATAGCGACGCCTTCGACCGGGACTTGCCCTTGCTGTCGAGCACCGCGACGCTGAGTTTCGTCCGCTTCGGCGAGTATCCCGAGCCGTACCGGCTGGCGTAGACGCGGAGTCCGGTCAGCTTGACGTCCTTTATGGACGTGCCCTTCGGCAGGACGTCGGCCAGCTTGATCCGGACCGCCGGCCCGGCCCCGCCGTAGCTCTGCTTGCCGTCCGACTTGCCGGTGTCCAGCTTGACCTCGGTCTGGTCCCTGAAGGAGCTCGTCTTCTTCTTCGGCTTCCAGTCGGCCAGACGCTGGACGTCCTTGTCCGTCGACGGCTTCTCGGTCAGATGGACGCGGACCATCCAGTCATACTTCTTGGTGACGGGCTTGAACCCGCTGTCCGGTAGGCCGGTCAGCGAGTGCGTTTCGTCGACGTCCTCGTCGAGACCGAGGTAGACGCCCTTCGTCCGGTGCGGGTTGAAGGCCAGCGCGACGTAGAAGGACTTGGTCACCTCGATCGGCGGCGTCTTGAGCGTGTACCACCGCATCTCGCCGCGCTCGATCATCTCGTAGGGGTACTCGAGGTCGGCGAGGACCTGCTTTTTGTCGTTGAGCAGATAGACGTGGAAATCCTCGTCGGGGGCCTCGGGCCGGCCGTAGCGGCTGGCGAAGATCGCGACCGCCTCGACGAAACCGAAATCGGACAGACGGTCAAACTGGACGGCGTGCCCCGAGGCGCTGAGGCTTCGCCTGCCCTCGGCCGAGTCGTCGACGTGCTTGAGCGGAAGCGCATCGTCAGGGATCGTGCCGCCCGCGGACGGCGCCCCTTCGGCTGGCGCCGAGGCCAACAGCGTGACCTGGACCACGAACGCCGTGGCCTGCTGTAGCCTCGACCAGTGTCCCAGCGCAAAGCGGGTGTCGGTCTGGTAGCGCATGATCGGGTCCTCCGTTCTGTCAGATGTCCAGGGGGTGACCTCGTCCTGAGCCCGGCCCAGGACCTCGCCGTTCGCGTCCAGCAACTCGACGGTGACCTCCAAGACGACCGCCGCCCTTCGCTGCCAACGGGTCTCGAGCTGTGCCCACAGCCGGTCGTCACGCGTCTCGAAACGGATGCGACCCGCCTCGGCGAGCTGGGGATACTCGGCCGTACCGGCCACGAGGTCGAGGACAACGTCGTGGTCGAGTTCGAGATCCCCTTCGGCCTGTGATGGCACAGGGGCGAGCGGCTCGGTCGCGGACGGGCTCGGCATGTCGGCCGCCGGGCGCATCGTCGCCATGGCCAGCGGGAGGACCAGACAGACCGCAGCCGGCACTGCGAGTAGGACCGCAAGACGTGTGACAGGTCGTCGGTTTCGGGCGGCGTCGAGGATGGCCAGGAGCCGGCCTTCCATATGCGACGGTCGGGCCATCGCGATGGCGGCCTGGCCGACCAAGCTCTTGGCCCGCAGACCCGAGGCCACCTGCAACAGGTGCTCGGCGTAGTCGGCAGGTTGCGGGCCGGCGCCGAGCACCAGGTCGTCGCACGCCCGTTCCGACTCGCTCACCATCCGATGCACGGCCAGCCAGGCCAGCGGGTTGAACCAATAAGCCGCACAGGCGAGCTGAGAGACGAGCAGTGTCAGGCAGTCCCATCGTTTCAGGTGCGCCAGCTCATGCAGCAAAACGATCCGCCGACGTTCGGCCGACCAGTCGGACGCTTCGTCGGGCAGCAGCAGCCTCGGTCGCCAGACGCCCCAGGCCATCGGCATCGAGCGACGGCCGCTCTGCAGAAGCACGACCGGTCGGGTGAGGCCCAAGTCGTCGGACAACCGCTTCAGGAGTGGGGTCCACAGCTCGCCCTCGAGCGGTCGAGCGCTCCGGCCGAGTTGCCACAGGCTCAGCCTGCCCAGGCACAGACGCCCAAGGACGAGCATCGTCCCGATCACCCACGCGATCAGCGCCCACGCCCACGGGGGGCGGTGCACATCTTCGACTTCCGAGACAGTCCCGACGGCTGGGACTGTCTTGGCCGGGGACGGGGCGTCAAGCGAATCCGCCGGCGCCGGGATCGGCTCGGAATGCTCAGGGGCAGACTGGTCAATCTGCGGCGGTGCGACGATCCCTGCATGCATGTCCGGTGCAGGACGCTCAACGATCTCGGTCGTTGACAACGTCTCGTCGGGTTCCTGAACCACTACACGCTGGTCAGGCAGCTCCACCCAACGCGGCAGGGCTTCCCATCCGGGCAATGCCGCAGACAGAACCGGCAACACGAGCGTGCCACCCACCGCGAGAAACCACACCAGATGCCGGGACGCCGCCGACGCCCGCCGCATCAGCAAGGTGGCCGCGCCCGCCAATGCGAGCAGCAGCGTCCCCTTGAGCGCGGCGTCGACGAGCACTGGGAGCCACCGCGCCGTCATGGCGGGGACCGATTCGGTGGTGAGCCACGCCGGTATCACTTGCTCCCTCTCCTGCGAGCCCGGCGGACGAGATCGGCCAGGCGCTCGAGCTCCTCGGTCGACAGATCCGACTGCGGATCAGACAGATGGACCGCCACCGCGTTCTCGAGCGAACCGTCGAAGAACGTCTGAAGCACCCGACGGAGTGCAGATCGCCCGGCTCGCGTCCGGGGCCGGGTGGGTCGATAGACGAACTCCCTGCCCCGCTTGGTGTGCTTGAGATGGCCCTTGTCCTCGAGGATCCGCAGGAGGGTCCGCACGGCCGTCCGGGTTGGTGGATCGGGCAGGCCGCTCAGGACCTCCGTCGCCGAGGCCTGGCCCTTGGCGTAGACAATGCCCATGATTTGCCGCTCACGACGGCTGAGGTTCAGGTCCGCCTGGTCGTCCATGGCCAGCCATCTCCGGGATCCCCTCGCGGGAGCGCCCCGACCCCGGCCCGCCCGCGAAGAGCCAATTTCTTAACCCTTGTAAACATACCCCGCGTTGCCGGTTGCGGCAAGCTGAAAAGCTAATTTTTTGGCATTTATCTGAGCTTGACATCGGCTCGGTCCCGCGGGCATGATGGGGTACGCTGTCTTGGTGGTGCTCAAACGCAGAGCACGGGTCGATGCTTCGTCGACCAGGTCCACACGGACCTGTTGAGAGTCGGTTGCTGGATTCGCATTCCAGGCAAGGCAGCGCGGACACGGGCCGACGCTTCAGGCCCGTGTCCGACTCGTTGTGCATGTTCGGCGTCCCATCTTGATCGCCCGTCGCGGCGCCGTTTGCAGGGCCTGACCATGGGCATCTGGGATTGGTTCAAAGGCAAGGATACGGGCCTCGGCCCCGATGAGCTGGCTCGCCGTCTGGGGATCGGCGAGGACGAGCTCCGCGCCTGTCAGCCGACTTACCGCGAGTTCGACGTGCCGAAGCAATCGGGCGGCCATCGGCGGATCTGCGCACCGGAGCCGCAGCTCAAGGCCCTCCAGCGCCGCATCCTTCGCCGCGTGATCGGGCGGCTTCGGTGTCATCCCAGCGCGGTTGGATTCGAGCGCGGCTACTCGATCGTGTCCAACGCGCTCTACCATGCCAGACAGGCGGTCGTGATCCGCATGGATCTGAAGGACTTTTTCGGCCAGACCCGCGCGAAACGGGTCAGGAAGTACTTCCAGGCCATCGGATGGAACCGGGAGGCGAGCAAGCTGCTCGAGAAGCTGTGCACGCACCGTGGCGGGCTGCCGCAAGGCGCCCCGACCAGCCCGCGTCTGAGCAATCTGGTGAACCACCGACTTGACGCCCGCCTGGCCGGCCTGGCCCGGAAGTTCGGCGCTGCCTACTCCCGCTACGCTGACGACATGACGTTTTCACTCGGGGACGACAACGCTTCTGCCATACGTGCGCTGATTCGTGCCACCAAGAAGATCGTCGACGACGAGGGCTACGTGCTGCACCAGACCCGGAAGCTCCACATTCGCCGCCAGCACCAACGTCAGATCGTCACCGGCCTGGTCGTCAACGATCGAGTGAATCTGCCCCGCGAGACCCGCCGTTGGCTCCGCGCCGTCGAGCATCGCCTCCAGACCGGTCGCCAAGCCACGCTCACCCCCGATCAGCTCGAGGGCTGGCGATCGCTGCAGTCGATGATCGCCCGCCAGGCCGACGCGGGAGAGGCGCTACAGGAAACCTGACCCCAAAGCCATGCTCCGTCTCGGTGTCCGTTGCTTGTGTCCAGGGGGTTACCTTCGGCGCCGCATGGCCATGAGTAGCACACCGACGACCAGCAGCGGCAATGCCGCCCCGACGCCGCTGCCGCATTTGAAGACGGCCGTCACCTCTCGATCGGTATCCATGACGATGGTGATGGGGTTGTTCGTGTCGACGGCTGCGTAGTTGGCGTCCCCGGGATGGTTGGGGTCATAAACCTCCCAGTGCCGGAACGACTTGCCCTCGATCGGCAGCGCCGTCAGCGCGACCGCGGTGCCCGCGCGGTACGCGGTCAGGTTGGCGTCGTCCGGTTCGGGGTCGAGGTCCACGTCACCCCAACCCCCGTTGGTCTCGTTGATGGTCAGGCTGTACATGCGAGGCGGGAAGTCCAGTGCCGAGGTCGAAAAGTCCAAGTCGACCTGTCCGGTGACAATGTCCCACGGTAAGTCGAAGACGGGCAGGTCCCACCGCATCCACAGGAACTCGATGTAGAGCACGGGGTAGGCCGTCAGCGTCGCGGTCATCTCGAGGTCTTCGTTGTATGAAGCCGTTTCCTGGTAGCCGTCCACGCCGATGGTGACCGGCCGCGATTCGCCCTCGTTCGTGTACACATTGCCGTCGGTCACGCTGATCGAGTCGGCCGTCATCTCTCCGCTGGCCCCCAGCGACGCGTCGATCGACACGCCGCCGCCCAGGCCGGGAATCTCGATCACCCCGCTCAGGACCAAATCCACGATGTCGACGTTCACGACGTTCTGCCGCCCGGTGGCGTCGGAGACGCTGACGGATGCGTCGAGCAGATAGGAATCGAAGCTGGCTTCATCGTAGACGCGGAGGTCGAACTGGGGGACGTACGGGATGTCAAACACGAACGGGTCCCAGATCCCCACGTCGATCGATCCCTGGGCGGAGAACTCGGCGCCGAAGTCGATCGCCAGGTCCCCCGAGCCGGCATCTGCCTGGAGTTGGCTGGCATTGTAGTCCAGCTCGAAGTCGCCCTCGACGTGGGAGGCGACATCGGCGCCGGCCCCCATGATGAGGCGGATCTGGACGGGAAACCCGCCCGGCTCCTCGTTCTCGCCGGGCCACCACTTCGTGTCCCAACTCCAGCTCAGTCCGGTCAGGGACGCATCGAAGGCGACGTCGTCGGTGGCAGTCGCTTGGCCGGCCTGCTCGCCGGCGATACCGCGGGGCTTTGCCGGTTCGGCGGCTGCGCGATCGGGCGACTCGGGTAGGGCGGGCGGCCCGTCGAGGTACTCGAACACCTGGACGATCGTAACGCCTCGGTTCGGAGAGACGGTCTCGATTAGTAGGGGCAAGTCACGCCGCTCGCTGCCGTCCGCAACGGGGTGGATGGTCGTCCTGGCCGCCACCTTGCCCGCGACCTTGGCGGTGACGCAGAGCGGCGCGTCTTGTGTCTGGGGAAGCGCCCACTCCACGACGCCGGAGGCACCCCGTTGCTGGAACGGCGCGGATGCTGTCTTGCCGTCACTGGCGGTTGCAAGCAGACCGGCGACATCTGCCTCAGCCAGCATCTTTCGCGCGCTTACGGAGAACCCGGGATAGGCAAAGCCCCGCTCGCCCAAGCGGACGAGCGTCCGACGCGTCGGTGCGGCGGGATCCTCCTCAAAGGCGATGACCTCCACGGAGCCCTTCGCCCGGGCGAGCTCCGCCATTTCCGCCGGCGTAGCGTCCGGCATAGACTGGATCCTGGCCGTGTAGACTCGGGCATACGATACGTCATCGCTCGCGCCGCTTGCCGGCGACGACCAGCAGGCCGCTACGATCGCAAGACACACCCATCTTCCCGTAACCGAGTGATTCGAGCTGAACATGATCTCTTCCTCCCTGCCTGCATTTTGCATCACAGCTTGTGTCTTGTCAAAGCAGATCGGAGGCAATCGAACGAGGCGGACGCCATCACGCCTCTCGGTCGAGGGAGGGCGACGGACCGGTTGAGGACCAAGCCGCCGCTCCGTATCATCACGTCTGGTGTGAGAGGATCGGATGTGGGGAGGCGTTCGGAAGGGCGAATCATGCATCAGACAAGACGACATGCCGTCGGCGTCATGGCGTTGGCGATTGGTATGGCTCTGCTGCCCGCAGCGCTGGCCGTCGCGGCGGATCGGCCGCTGAACGTCGTCCTGCTGCTCGTCGACGACATGGGTTGGACCGGGGCGGGCTGTTACGGCAGCGACCTGCACGAGACGCCCAACATCGACCGCCTTGCCGCTCGGGGCGTGAGATTCACGAATGCCTACGCCGCCGCGCCGGTCTGCACGCCGACGCGGGCGTCGATCATGACCGGCAAGTCGCCTGCCCGATTGCACATGACCATCTGGCGCGAGTCCGCGACCAACCGGGTCAAGGGCCGGAGGCTCCTCCCGCCGGACACGGTGGCGAATCTACCGCAGTCGGAGGTCACCCTCGCCGAGGTGCTCAAGTCGGCCGGCTACGTCACCGCGCACGTGGGGAAATGGCACCTGGGCGACGCCGCCCACTATCCGCAGAACCACGGCTTCGATCTCAACATCGGCGGCACGCTGTGGGGATGCCCGGCCACGTTCTTCCATCCGTTCGCGGGGCCGTTCGGCCGCCAGAAGGAGATGCGCTACGTCCCGGACCTGCCGTGGGGCAAGCCCGGCGACTATCTGACCGATCGACTGACCGACGAAGCCTTGCGCGTCATCGACCGGGCCGGCGACAAGCCCTTCTTCCTGAACATGTGCTACTACACCGTCCACACGCCCATCGAGGGCAAGCCGAAGCTGGTCGAGCGTTTTGCCAAGAAGATCACCGACGGGCTCGACCACGACAACGCCCACTACGCAGCCATGCACCAGAGCTTAGACGAGAGCGTCGGCCGAATCCTGGCCCGGCTGGAGCAGCGCGGCATCGCCGATCGCACGCTGGTGATCTTCAGCTCCGACAACGGCGGCTACATCAACAAGTACCGCGGCGTGCGGGTCACCGGCAACAGGCCGCTTCGGTCGGGAAAGGGCTCGCTCTACGAAGGCGGGATCCGCGTGCCGTTGATCGTCCACTGGCCTGGCGTGACGAGGGCGGCGAGCGTATGCGAAGCGCCGGTCGTATCGACGGACTTCTACCCGACGCTGCTGGAAGCCACGGGCGTGAGCGGGGTGCCGGATCACAACGCCCAGCTTGAGGGCGTCAGCCTCGTGCCGCTCCTGCGGACCCCCAAGGCCACACTCGACCGCGACGCCCTCTACTTCCACTATCCGCATTACTATCAGACGACCACGCCGGTCAGCGCCATCCGCACCGGGGACTTCAAACTGCTCGAGTACCACGAGGACAACCACATCGAGCTCTATAACCTTAGGGACGACCCGGGCGAGACGAAGGACTTGGCGTCGAAAATGCCGGACCGCGCCAACCAGCTGCGCACCCGGCTGCACGCCTGGCGCAAGCGGGTCAACGCACAGATGCCCACCCCCAATCCGAAGGACAAGCATGCCAAACAGCGGTCCGGAAGGACGTGATATCACTCGGCATCGTCGGCAGGTGGCGCCGGGGGCGTTGTTGCTGCATTGGTCGCGTCGGCCGGTTCGGCGAGGCGGTTGATGAGGGCGGCCATGTAGCCGGCGGCGAATCCGTTGTCGATGTTGACGACGCTGACGCCGGCCGCGCAGCTGTTGAGCATGGTCAGGAGCGGTGCGAGTCCCTGGAAGCTCGCGCCGTACCCCACACTCGTCGGGACTGCGATGACGGGAGCGGCCACCAGACCGCCCACGACACTGGCCAGGGCGCCCTCCATCCCGGCCACCACCACGATGGCCGTCATCGTCTGCAGCTCGGACGAGTGGGACAGCAGCCGGTGGATCCCCGCCACGCCGACGTCGTAGAAGACCTGCGTCCGCTGGTCCATGATTTCGCAGGTCACGCGGGCCTCCTCGGCGACGGGCATGTCGCTGGTCCCGGCCGAGACGATCCCGATCACGCCGGTGGACCTGGACGGCTCGACCTGACGCAGCGTGATCGCGCGGGCCCGCCTGCTATACTTCGCGGCCTTGTACGCCTTCTCCACGGCGCGGAAGATCCTCGGCGAGGCCCGTGTGGCCAGGACGTTTCCGCCGTGGTCGGCCAGACGACGGAAGATCTTGACCACCTGCTTGGCGGTCTTGCCCTCGCAGTAGATGACCTCCGGGAACCCGCATCGCAGCGCCCGGTGGTGGTCGACGTTGGCGAACTCGAGCGGCTCGAAGGGCAGGTGCCGCAGCTTGCCGATCGCCTCGTCGATGTCCAGGCGGTCGGCGCGAACGTCCTGAAGGAGCTGACGCAGGGCTTCCGGATTCATGGCGGGGTCCTCGAGGCTCTCACCAAGTCTAGATCGGCGATGCCGGTGATTCAAGCGATCCGCCGTCGATCGGCCACGCGTCGCGAGATATCCGTCCGCGTCCCGCGCGACCCTTGATCCGCCAAGTTGAGTCTGCGGGCCCGAGACGCTAGACTATCTACACGGATTCACATGGCCCGGATGCCAGTGATCGTCTATGCACAACAAGCATCCGGGTCCTGCTTGGCGGCCTGCCGCAGGGGAACCCCGTGGAGTTGTCCGTTCGACCACGCGACGACGTGTTCACGCAACCGGGTGAATTCCCCGCGCTGCGGGCTCGCGTCCGTGAGATGGCGGCCGGATTGGACATCCCGTCCGTCGTCGTCTACGCCTTCGACCGCCGAACGCGGATCCTGCCGTACCTGTTCGCCGACAAGATGATGGTCCCGGCGGGCGTGCGGTTGATCGGCGCGACGCTCTACGATTGCGGCCTGACGACCACCCGGATCGTCTTGCAGCAATGGACGCCGCGGTTCCGACCGTCGCAGGCCCGGCTGGATGGACGATGCCCCGAGATGCTGCTGATCGGCAGCATGCAGATCCACGCAGAGCAGGCCTACAAGCTCATCGCCGACACCTGTTCGATGCCGCCGTCCGAGCGTCCGCTGATCCTGGTCGGTGGCCCCAAGGGGATCTACGAGCCGTGGGACGTGTTCGCCATCGGTGGCGACCCCAACGTGACCGCGGACGTCGCCGTCCGCGGCGAGGCCTTCGTGCTGGCCCAACTGCTCGAGGTTCTGCTCGCGTATCGCAAGTCGGGTGGCACGATGCGTCAGGCGTTCGAGCAGGCCCGCCGTGACCGGGCGCTCGAGTCGGTGCTGGGACTGGTCTATCGTCCTGACGATCCGGACGAAGCGCCGGGGTGTTTGGTCGATACCGGCACGCAGCGGATCGTGAACGACCTGGACGAGTTGCCCCCCGCCCTGGACGGATTCCGGCTGCTGGAGCCTCCCGGTCGCCACACGACGCTGCGGCCCGGGCCGATCGAACTCAGCCGCCTCCACAAGCACGCGCCCATCGCGCCGCTGGAGATGACCAAGGGCTGCAAGTTTCACTGCGACTTCTGCCCGATACCGGCCTTCAACCAGCGGACGTTCCGGAACAAGAGCGGGGAGCGGCTGGCCGACGAAATGGAGCAGGTCAACCGCCACACGGGTATTCGTCACTTTTTCGGGACGTGCGACAACTTCTTCAACAACCGCAAGCGGGCGGAGGCCATGCTGGACGTCCTGGTCAAACGGTCTTGGGACAACAAGCGGCTCAAGAACCACGTCCGCTGGGGCACCGAGTCGACCCAATACGACGCCTGCAAGAACCTGGACCTGATGCGGCTGGCCAGGCGGGGGGGCATGCGGGCGCTGTGGTTCGGCATCGAGGACCTGACCGGGGCGTTGGTCAAGAAGGGCCAGGACGCCGAATCGGCTCGCGAACTGTTCGCCGAGTTAGATCGGGTCGGCATCTGTCCCATGCCGATGATGGTTCACCATGACGCCCAGCCGCTGCTGTCTCGCGGTAACCTGTCGGGGTTGATCAACCAGGTGATCTTCCTCCGCCGGGCGGGCGCCATCAGCATGCAGATCTGCAGCCTGACGCCGTCGGTGGGCGCGGCGGGATACGAGAGGATGTTCGAGGACGGGTGCGTAATCGAGAGCGTGTCCGGCCGACCCGTGGGACAGTGGCAGATCGACGGCAACCACGTGGTGGCGACGTCGTCGCCCAGCCCGTGGCTGGTCCAGATGAGGCTGCTGGCCGGCTATGCGGCCTTTTACAACCCCCTGCACCTGGCCGAAAGCCTGGTCCGCCCGCGGAAGCGCCTCTTCCTGGCCGACGTGGGCTTGCAGGTCGTGGGCATGTACGCGCTGGCCCGCACGGCCGTCAAGTACCTCCATTGGGCAGCGCGGCTGTGGTCCGGGCCGTTCACGCGTCATACCTCGCCGCCGGCCCCATCGTGGAAACTGATCAGCCCGGCCGAGCTCCGCCCGCCCGACGCCGAGGCCCATCATTCAGGCCCTGCTTCATCTGCTAAGGCCCGCGTCGGCTGAGGAGTCCCTTTTCCGTTCGAGACCCGCCTATGCAGCCGCCGCAGAAGAAGCTACGGGCGTGGCACTTCGCGGGGCTGTTGACGACCTACGGGTGCAACGCACGCTGTGCCTTCTGCTACGTATGGGGCGCGCCAGACCAGGGCGGGACGATGTCTCCCGAGGACGCGGTGGCGTTCTGGCGGCAGCTCGACCGGGTGTCCGCCATCGACGGGCGGGCCATCCAAGTGCATATCTCCGGCGGGGAACCGTTCGAGCAATGGGACAACCTCGTCGCCATCCTCCGGGCCGCCGCGGACGGTGACCTCCCGCTTCCCGTCAAGGTCGAGACCAACGCCGGCTGGGCCACCGACGATGATCGCACGCGCAAGCGGCTGATCACGCTGCGGGACCTGGGCCTCGGCAGGCTGGACGTGTCCACCGACGTCTTCCATCAAGCGTTCGTCGACATCGAGCGCGTCCGACGATGCGTACGGATCGCCCGCGAGGTCTTCGGCGAGGAGGGCGTGCGCGTCCGATGGCAGACATTCCTGGACGATCCCGTCATCGTCAAGGGATTGGACGCCGTCGAACGGGACCGCGCGTTCGTCGACGCCCTCGGCAGGATCCATGAACGGACGACGGGTCGGGCGGCGTTCGCGCTGGCGCCGATGCTGCCGCAGCACCCCATCGAGCATCTCGCAGATCAGCACTGCATCAAGGAGCTGCTCAAGAGCAAGCACGTCCACGTCGGCCCGGACGGGAGCGTGTTTCCCGGCGTGTGCAGCGGCATCCTTCTGGGCAACGCGTCCGCCGAGCCGTTGGATGAGATGTGGCATCGCCTGGCCGATCACTGGCAGGATGAACCTGTCTTGGCGCCGCTGATTCACGGCGGTCCGGTCGCGCTGTGCGAACTGGCGCGACGTCATGGCTATCAACTCCGGACTGCGGGCTATGCCACGAAATGCCACCTCTGCACGCACGTTCGGCAGTTCCTGTTCGAACGCGGTGTGTGCCCGGGACACCTGGGCCCGGCGGCGTGCTACGCGCCTGAAGCGGTCTTCACCGACGCAAGGGGGGCCTCCTCAACGTAGACGTGTGGGGCAGAATGAGCGCTGCCGGAAGCGGCGTGGCTCAGCGCCGAAGGGCGGGACGTTGACGTTTGGACCGGCCCGACCGCAGTTCCTGGATCCTCCGCAGCTCCTCTGCCGGCGTTACCGGGAACAGGAGCCCCAGCAGTCCGACGACGATCAGACCCGCAACGCCGATGGCGCAGGCTGCCAGACCATAGACGACAGATCCGGTGCTGAGCTGCAGGACGAGGCAGACCGCCGACGCAACCAGGCAGATCGCCGAGAACGTGCAGCGGATGAGCAGAAGCGGGGGGCCGGGCAACAGACGGACCTGACGCGGGCGGACGAGACAGTCGACGCACACCCGTGTACCGTCCAACCGAGGCGTCAATGCCTTCAGTGCCCCGCAGGACGCACAGAGCCCATACGTCTGGTTCCGTTCGGCAGCCTGGCGGGCCTGCAGAATCGCCTCGTAAGCGGCGCAGACGGTGGCGAACTTCTGCGTCTGTAGTCGGTCGTTCCCGCCCCGGCGGTCGGGATGGTAGGCCAGCGCAAGCTCGCGGTACCGGCGCCGGATGTCATCCAAGGACGCGTCCGTCGACAACCCGAAAAGCCGAAATGGGTCGATGCCGTCTAGCCGCATGAGACTGTCGTCACCGGGAAGGTAGGTTCGGTGGCCGATTACGTTCCCAGCTTGCCTGGCTCCATAAATACTAGGCGCACTGCTTCTGTGTGGCACGCGAAATCCTGCAGCAATGCTTCCCGATGTTGTCTGGCGCGTGGGGTCCGGAGGATTATGGGGAGGCTCAGCAAGCGTTGACGTTTGAATAGCTTTGTAATTAGTTGTTTTTAAAAGGCTTGCGCGGTGTTTCTCGCGCAAGTTGCTTGACAGACGGCCGTCCGTGTGGCACAGTATATAATGTTAGCGGAAGCTAGTTTCTCGGCTCCGCGCGTTGTTGAGGGAGTACCCAGGGAAAGAGGGAGAGTCAGGAGCGGCGCCGGCTGTCATCAGGTGCGGCCTGACGAAGTCGGCAGGGAAAGCACGCCACCACCATCTGACTTGCCCCCGTTCACCAATCTTGACGACGGTCTCTGCGCGTCACTATTGCGCGCGGCACGTCGCACGCATGTCGAGGAGGAGGTAGCGAAGATGAGGACGATTCTGACTGGCGGGTTGGTCTGTGTTCTGATGATGGCGACGGGGGCGTCCGGCGACATCGTAGCGGCGCCGGTCACGTTCGACGGGCCGGGGAACTCGCTGACGGCCAGCGGGACGTTGGTGGGGTCGGCGACGCTCAGCGGCAGCGGGGGGATGTACACCTGGGACGACGCGAACGACGCCTGGGTCGGCGAGACGTTCACCATTCCGGTGCAGATGGTGTCGATCGCGACGGACCCGGCGCTGCTGAGTCTCAGCGCGAGCCCGACGGGATCGATGACGGTGGCGCTGGACGATGGCACGTATGCGGTCGATTCGTTCTTCGACATCTCGTTCGACTTGGCGCCGGGTGGGATGCCGTTCGACGTGTCGCCGGTGAGCCTGACGGTGAACCTGGACGCGGGCGGGAGCACGAGCGTCGACCTGCTGGGTGCCGGCGAGTTTGCTCCGTTGGCGTGGGAGGGCCCTAACACGGTGACGACGGGCGTGAACGTGGACGTCTCTGCGGCTGCGGGTCCGATTCCGCTGGGGTATCTGTTCAACTTCGCCGTGGCCGAGGCGCAGGAGAACAACCCGGTGTTGTCGCCGCTGGTGATCGATCCGTTGGTTGGGACGTGGTACGAGTTCGGTGTAGCGTTTTCGGCGGACTTCGAGAACATCACGCTGAACATCGCGGACACGGGCGTGGTGTCGATGAACACGTACTCGGGAAGTCAGTATCCGTACTACGCGTTGACGCTGGACTACGACGTGAGCGCTTGTGCGGGTCTGTGCGACATTCAGGCGGACTTCAGCGGCGTGGGCGAGATTCCGGAGCCGACGACGTTGGCGTTGTTGGTGTTGCCGGCGGCGTTGTTGCGGCTTCGGCGTCGGTAGCGAGGAGGTGCGTCAAGACGCGCCCTACATCCATAGGCTTGACGCGTACGATGGTGCGAATGCGGCGGAGGGGTGAGGTAAGAACCAACGATCAGGAGGTTAATCGATGAAGCGCAAGGTGTTGACCAGATGTGCGATGCTGGCTCTGGGGGTTCCGCTGATCCTCGGAGCGGCGCAGATCGGGAACTGCGGTCTGAACGCGGAGGATTTTACGCCCATCGCCACGGGCGGCGTGGATAACTGGATCAACAGCTATCCCTGGGCGATGGAGCAGTTCGACGGGGACGACGACGGCACGCCGGAGATCTACATCGGTACGGCACAGCATGCGCTGTGCATCCAGGTGCCGCGGATGGACTTCCTGCTGACGTTGGACCCGAACTTCGTGCCGCCGACGCGGTGGAAGTGCCCGAACCATCTCTGGGACCCGAACGACCAGAGCGCGTTCAACGCCGAGGTGGCGAGCCACCCAGCCCACGTTTTCCGCGGCACATATGACGAGCCGAACGGGGCGTGGATCTGGGAACACGCCTGGGACCCGGACCCCAACTTGGGTGAGCCGCGTGCCTTCCGTGGCGCGCGGGTCTTCAACGACGCCATGTACTTCGGCGGGAGCCAATACACGGGCGCGATCCTCTACAAGAGCACGGACGGGCAGAACTTCGTGCCCGCGTCCCCGGCCGGCATGGGCATCGGAGCGCTGTGTCGCGGGCTGCGTGCCATGACGGTGTACAAGGGCAAACTCTACGTTGCCTCGGACACGCTTGGACTGATCTGGTGCTCGGACAATCCATCGACCGACCCGAACAGTTGGGAGCAGGCCTGCAACACGGGGTTCATGGCCTCCGGAGGCGGGTCCCACGAAGACATCTACTACACTGGCAATCTCGATAGCGCAACGGCGAACACGTTGACCGACGACGTCCTGGCGCCGCTGCCGAACGGGAGCATTGCCGGATGGACGTGGGTCCGCGTCACGAGCGCCGCCGATCCAAACATCGTGCAGGAACGGCGGGTCATCTATAACACGACGAACGGCGTGACGGGAACGGTCTATGTCAAGTTTGGCGCCTCAGGCCAGGCGTTCGACCCCGTTCCCGAACCGAACGACCCCTACGAGATCTACAACCCCATCGCCGCCGACAACAAGGCGACGTGGCAGATGGCCGAGTTCAATGGCTATCTGTGGGCGGCGCCGTTCAACTCGGAGACGGGTCCGGAGATCTGGAAGTCCGACAACCCGGCCCCGGGCAACTGGACGAAGGTCGTCGAAGGCGGTTACGGCAACGAGATCACGCAGGGCTATATGACGATGCGGGCGTTCGGCGACCACCTGTACCTCGGCACGGTGGTGTACCCGCCGAACGTGGACGGCTTCGAGGACTTCCAGGGCACCGAGATCATTCGCATTGACAAGAACGACAACGTCGAGGTGCTCGTCGGCATGACGCGTGACGACCCGAACTGGCCCGGCACCAACAACGGTGAGCCGCTGTCCGGCCTCGGGCTGGGCTTCGACTACATGCCGAACGTGTACTGCTGGTACACGGCCGAGCACGACGGGTGGTTCTACGTCGGCACGTACGACATGGGCGGCATGATCCTGGACATCATCGACGAGATGTTCCCGGGCGGCGTCCCACCGGAGTACCAGACGCTGCTGGATCTCATGTTCGGTCCCGACGAGCTGCGTCGCGGCGGGTTCGACCTCTGGCGGACGCGGGACGGCATTGCCTGGGTGCCGGTCGTGCTGGACGGCTTCGGCGACCACGATAACTACGGCATCCGCAACATGCTGTCGACGCAGTGGGGATTCGTCATCGGCGTCGCCAACGCCGTGGACGGGTTCGAGGTTTACCTCGGTAGCAAGCCGTGATGGCTTGGGGGCAGGGGCGCTGCCGAGATGGGCACACTCGGTCTCCGTGGGATCAATTTCGCTGGCAGGTCAAGCGGGTCGCTTCGGCGACCCGCTTTTCTTTGCCGGTACGCCCTGAATGGTCAGGGGGCGCTCACCTGGCACTTGCCGGGCGGGTCGGGATGGAGGGCCTGCGGATCACGGTGACCTTGATCTCGGCGAACTCGCTGTCGTTGGTGTGGACGACGAGCTGGCTTCCGCCCTTGGGAAGGACCAGGTTGTTGGGGAACCGCACGATGACGTTGTGGACCTTGCCGTTGGGCAGTCGTTTGATGTCGGTCTTGACGCCCGCCAGCGGGGTGGCGACACGAAGGACCTTCACGTCGCTCGTCCCGTTGTTTCGGACGGAGATCGTCTGTTTGGCCCCCATCGGCAAGGGCTGAGGTAAGGTCATCACGCGTGGGGTGACCAAGACCCTCGGCGGCCGAAAGGCCTGCGGGCGGATTACCAGCTTGGGTTGGAGGTCGAGACCGGTGGTCAGCTCCACGCGGCCGGCGGTCACGCCAGGCTTGTACGGCGGCCGGGCGGTCATCACCAGGCGGTATTCCTTGCCGGGCGTGATCGGCTCGACCTTGGCGGAAAACGTCTCACCGACGCATCGGGCCAGCTTCAGGTCCATGGGCTGGTCGGTGTTGTTCTTCAAGGTCATGGTTCGCTGGCGGCTTTCGTCTTTGCCGACCTTGCCGAAGAAGTGGGCGTTGTGAGGCTTGATGGCGATGGGTTGCCGAACGACGCCGCGAATCACCAGCACGAACTTGGGTTGCTTGGGGTCGTTGCTCAGGATGCCGATCTTGTGGGCGACGAGGGCCTGTTGGCGGCGCAGGTCCAGCTCCACGCTCAGCTTCCAGGTCTTGCCGGGCTCGATCTTGACGTCCTTCGGCCCGACATGGGTGCAGCCGCAGGAGCTGCCGACGTGTTTGATGTGGAGCGTGGCCTCGCCGGCGTTCCGGATGACGAAGTCATGCTTGACGGACTTCTCGGTGCTCCACCGCTTGCCCAGATCGAGGATCGGTTGGTCGACCTGGATCCGCGGCTGGGGACCGGTCGGCTGGGTCGACGGGGTTGCCTCGGCCGACGCGGGCCGACTGGCCGGGCCCTTCCGAGGGAGACGTTGATCCGGGGTCCGAGAGTCACACCCCACTGTCGCTGCGCAAACCGCCGCCGCCAACCACGCGCGGCTCGCGGCTGCCCGAACCCTTCGTTTGGTCATGGTAAGTCCGTCCATCAAGCACCGACGCCATCTTGCGCTTCCGACAATTCTAGTTGGGCCCGGGCGGATCAGCAACAGCCGGCGAGGTTGACCGGGTCTGCAGATCCGGGCTAGAATGGAGTCGCGGGTGGGTTTCGCGTGATTCGGCATCGGCGATTCCTTGCGCCTGCGTCGCTCTTATTCCCATCTTGGGCGGAGGTCGCCTGGGTGGCCGCTCTGGTGCCGGGTTTCACTATCCTTCAACACCTCGGTCGCGGCGCGGGCTCACATATCTTCAAGGCGAAGGACCTGGCCACTGGGAAGAACGTCGCCCTCAAGCGCGTCCTGCGTCGTTCGGCGGAAGACGACAAGTACCTCACGCAGACCGAGCACGAGTACGAGATCGCTCGCCGGTTCACGCATCGGAATCTGCGTCGTTGCCTCGAGCTCCGCCGCATCCAAGAGGGCGGAACGCTTCGCGAGCTGCTCTTGGTGATGGAGCTGGTTCGCGGGGGAACGCTCGAGCGGAACCGCCCGACCGACCCGGTGCAGGCCGTCGCCGTCTTTGCTGAGATCGCTCGGGGGCTGGGTGCCCTGCACGCCATGGGGCTGGTCCACTGCGACCTGAAGCCGCGCAACGTCATGCTGGGCAGGGCGGGTGAGGTGAAGATTATCGATTTCGGCCAGACCTGCCCGGTCGGCACGGTCAAGGAGCAAATCCAAAACACGCCCGACTTCCTCGCCCCCGAACAGGTTCGGCTGGATCGTCTCGACGAGCGGACGGACGTCTTCGGTCTGGGAGCAACGATGTACTGGGCGCTGACGGGTCACGGCCTGCCGACGCCCATGCCTTCCGACGATCCCGATCCCTGGCCGCGGTCAGAAGGGAGTCTGCTCCACTGGCGAGGGCCGGCCTCGCCCGCCCAACTCAACAGCGAGGTGCCTGGTTCGCTGAGCGACCTGGTCATGGGCGCCTGCCAGGAACGTCCGCGCGATCGCCCGGCCAGCATGCGGGAGCTCATCGGCCTTCTCGAGGGGGTTCAGCATGCGCTCGGCTCAGACGGTGAGGCAGCGCGAACGTCAGGGCCCACGGCCAAGGATCCATCGAAGCTGACGAGGTCTTCGTGAGCGCTGGGATCGACTCCAACTCGGCCATCGAGACGTTTCGCGAAGCTGCAGAGCTGAACCGGGACGACCCCCTTCGGAAGGGCTCGCAGATCCTGCTGCCCGACTATGGGCAGGTGGTGGTCACGGGCGATCTGCACGGTCACCGGCGGAACTTCGCCAAGCTGGTCAAGTACTGCGGCCTGGCGAGTTCGCGGAGCAGGCACGTGATCCTGCAGGAGATCATCCACGTCGACGATGAAGACAGCGCCAGCACCGACCTATCGAACGAACTGCTGCTCGAAGCGGCTCGATGGAAGGTCGAGTTCCCGGACCAGGTCTTCTTCATCCAGTCCAACCACGAGGTGAGCCAGCTCACGGGCCGGGCTATCATGAAGGCCGGTCATGGCGTGCTGGAAGGTTTCGTGGCTGGGGTGGAAGCGACCTACGGTCCGGACGACGCCCCGGGCGTCATGGCCGCCATCGACGGCTTCATCGAGTCGTATCCGCTGGCCGCCCGGACCTCCAACGGGCTCTTCATCTCGCACTCCCTTCCAAGTGAGCGTGAGATGGCGGACTTCGACCCCTCGATCCTGAATCGTCGCGTGACCCGCGAGGATTTGGAGGATGGACCGGCCGACAAATTCCTGTGGGGACGGCGCCATTCGTCGGAGCTCCTCGATCGACTGGCCGACATGCTGGATGTCGAGCTGTTCATCCTGGGCCATCAGCCCGAACCCATGGGCTTCCGCCAGGTGGGGGAGCGATTGCTCATCCTGGCCAGCGACCATAACCACGGGGTGTTCCTGCCCATCGACCTATCGAAGCCCGTGGCGATGGCCGAGCTGGTCAAGAGGATCCGAAAGTTCGTCTCGGTGGCGTGAGGGGTTGGGGATTGGGGATTAGGGTCTGGGGAACCGGTTCGGCGTCGGTCGACCCAGACCCTAATCCCTAACCCCTATACCCTAGTAAACGATGGCGACCGCGTCCTCGATGGCGCGGACGACCTGGCGGATGTCGAAGGGCTTGCTCAGCAGACCGTCGAAGCCCTGTTGCGTGAGCTCCTGGATCTCTGCCTCGGTCAGGGCCCCGCTGGTGGCGATGAGCTTGGTCGCCTGCAGGTCCTCGTGCCCACGGAGGTGACGGGAGAGCTTCTGCGTATCGATATCGGGCAACGTCGCGTCGACCAGGATGACATGCGGGCGGAACGCTTGGGCCAGCGTGCCCGCCTCGAAGCTTCCCCTTGCGGTCCGGACGGCGTAGCGTTCGTCGCGGATCAGCGCCTGCTCCAGAAGGCCCAGCAAGTCGTCGTCGTCGTCGACGATGAGCACGCGTGTCTGTCCGCCATCCAGATCTCCGAGGGGGATCCCGTTGACCCGCATGAAGCGCATCAACTGCTGGAGCGGGATTCGCCGATCCTTGCTGCCCGGGATCCGGTACCCCCGAAGCTTGCCGCTGTCGAACCATTTGGAGACGGTTCGGGGGGCGACGTTGCAGATCTTGGCGACCTGCCCTGTGGTCAGCACGTCGTTCGGTCCGAACCTGCTGGCGTCCGTCATGGTGCACCTACCCTGTTTATCGACCAACGCGGAGCGTGAAATGAGCACTCCTCTGCGGCGGACGGGCTTGCCGACCGGTGGCAGGGGGCCTATCATCACACTCTCGATCACCCGGAGTGTGAATTTGCTGTGCGGCTCTCCACGTCCGTCAACTCGTGGCTGATGATTCTTGCGCTCATAGGCTCGCTCACAGGACGTGTCTGCGCCGAGGATCTCCGCCACCACATCCGGATCTCCAAGGACTACCGCCCGGTCGTCAGGCCCCTCGGCATTACCGGCCACCGTCGATGGGACCGCTGGGTCTTAATGCCGTGGCGCCATCGTTGGTCCCGCCCGTATGGCGAGGAACTGGCCGCGGCGATGAAGCAGGCCGGGTTCAACGGTGGCGTCTGTGACTTCCTGCCCCGCGCCGACGCACAAGCACACCAGAAGCATGGCATGCTGTGGTACCTGGATCACGCGGCGGGCAAAGGCGACCTGCACCTGTCGAAGCGCTGGCGGGGCACGGAGTACCGGGCTGCGTATCGTCGCCCTAAGTGCTTGCTCGATGCCGGCCTCCGGCAGCGCCTCAAAGACCGACTGACCCACTCGGTCAAAGCCTGCCTGGCCTACCCAAGCCGGATCGCGTACGCCCTCGACGACGAGATCAGCTGGTCTACGCTAGCGAACCCCTGTCGATGGGACAACCACCCGCTGACGATCCGTGATTTCAAGGCCTGGCTGGTCCGGCAGTACGGCAACCGAGGGGCTATCTTGAGGCAGTGGGACAAGGAGAACGAGCGGTTCCTGCACCGCATGGCCACTCCCGATGACTTCCAACACCTCTACCGCCGTCCGTTCACGCAGTGGAACCTCTCGCCGTGGTGCGACGCGCTGAGCTACATGGACTCGCAGCTCCTGAACCTCGTTGGCGATTTGGTCACCCACGCCAACACGATCGATCCGACGACCCCATGTGGCATCGTCGGTGCCCAAGGACCGTCGCCGTATGGCGGCTACGACTACACGAAGCTGATGCGAAAGGTGGAGTTCCTGGAGGTCTATGACATCGGGGCGGCCATGGAGATCGCCCGGTCCTTCAACACGCAGATTGGCATGCCCCTGGTCACCAGCGGCGCTGGCGACCCAGAGGGCCCGGACGGCGTCTGGTGGGACTGGTATGGGTTGGCCCATGGTTACCGCGGGGCCATCGTGTTTGCGGACGGGTGGTTCGGCCCGGACATGGACACGCTCAGGCTGGGCCCCGGGATCCGGAAACTCGCGCAGGTCAGCCGGAAGCTGATCGGCGCCCAATGGCGGCATGATGGCGTCGCCATCTACTACTCTCACCCGTCGATTCAGGTGAGTTGGTTCATCGATTGCCACGCCCACGGACGGACATGGATGAACCGTTTGAGTTCGATGAACAACCAGTTGGCCAGCAGCAACGCCGCTTTCTGGGCTTGGACTCGACTGCTGGAGGACGCCAGGCTGCAGTACGACTTCGTCAGCGATGCCGACGTGATCCTCCGGGGGCTGGACCCGGCCGAGTACAAGGTGCTCATCTTACCCCGCGTCCTGGCGTTGTCGGATGAGGAGGTCGAGAGGATCACCCGCTACGTAGAGGAGGGAGGCGTCGTGATTGCCGACCACATGGTGGGCTTGTTCGATCGTCATGGTCGGGGGCGAACGGTGCCTGCCCTGGATAAGCTCCTGGACCTCGCCGATCACCCGCCGGCGATGGCCGGCAACGTCTTCGGCGGGCGCCTGCTGAGCGAGTTCGACGCGGAGACCTACTGGCGTGGCACATTCCTCCGAGCAGGTTCGGAGATTTGGCGGAAATGCCGTCGAGCTCGTGGCCTGCCAGTGGCGGAGCGGGGCATCGGTGAGTTCATCGCGGGCCGGCAGGGAAAGGCTTGGGTCATGCTGATGAACGTCTCGCTGGCCGAGTACTGCCTGCATCGCATGCGTCGATCGCCCAAGGCGGACGAGATCCGCACTATGGTCGCTCGCCTTCTCCGACGCGCGGGCGTTAGGCCGCGACTCTCCCTGAGGGTCGACAACGCCGAACCCGCCGCCACCGAAGCAACCTACTGGCACCGCAACGGCCGGCTGTACGTCTCCGTGGTCGCGAACCCGTTGCGACTGGGGAGTGCCCGCGAACTCGGGGGGCCTGCTCAGCCAGGGGGGGGCGACGTCAAGCAAGGTACGGTTCAGCTATCGGTTCGTTTCGCTCAGCGGCAGACGTGTGTGGTGGATGAGATCGTGGGAAGCAAGCTGGGGAGCGGCGTGGCATTCCAAGTGCCCTGGAAGACTGATGAAGCGGCTGTCATCTCAATGGACGACCCCCCGACCGTCGACGGCCAGCCCTCTGGCGAGCCGCGGAAAGGAAAAGTCAAGGGCGGGGCCCCTGCAGACCGACGTTAGAACGGGCAAGGCCGAGCCCACGCGGCCACCGTCACACAGTGGACGCCGGGGGATTTCAACCGTAAGATGTGGTATGTTTCCGGGGTGACGCCTGGTCGCCTCAGCGCTACATGCGGCTCTGGACCGACGCGAGGCCACCGGGCCACGGGTCTGGCTGCGGATCTCCCGATTGAGAGGCGGGAGGAGAGAGGCAGTTACCTCAGATTACCAGCCTGAAGAGGAATAGTTGTGGCAAAATCTTGTTATCGCACTGCCCCCGGTCGCGTAGTCGCTGCTTGGGGCATCGTTGTCGTGGTCGGGGCAACGCTTGGCGTTCGCGTCGAGTCGTCGAGCGACAGCTCGAGAAGCAAGGCGGTGCCGTGGCAACAGGCCTGTCAGCGTATCGTCGCCGGCCGGATCGACGCCGGCGCCCAGATGGTCCGCCAACTTGCTGGCGCTGGCGCCAAAAGTGCCGACCTGGCCCAGCTGGAGACGTGGCTGACGCAGTACGCCGCGCTACAGGCCGAGCGGGACCGATTCCGGCAGTCGGACCACGACAGCGAGGTCGTCCTTGCCAAGCGAGCCATCAAGAAGCGCGAGTGGCTGGAAGCCATCGGTCGCGTCAGTAGCGCGTTCGACACGGCGAAGGATCCCGACGCCTTCACGCGCGATCCGTGGACCCAGGACGCAGTGGCGAAGGCATTGGCCGAGGCCGAGACCTTGCGGGGAAGAGGGGAGTGGGCCGAGGCTGCCGGGATCTACGCGTTCCTGGCGCACATCTACAGGGAGAATCGCGAGTACGAGCAGATGAAGCGACGGTGCCTCCGACATGCCCGCCTGGAGGTGATCTACAAGAAGGAGGACCAGGCCAAGTGGCAGAGCGATCTGGAGGGGATCGAGAAGGGCATGGTCCACGACGCCTTCCGGGAGATGGGCAGGCATTATGTTCGCAAGGCCGACTTCAAGAAGGCCTTGACCGGGGGTATCGAGAACCTGCGGATCCTGGCCGAGACGACCAATCTGGGCGAGGCCTTTGAAGGCTTGGCCGATCGCGAGATGGTGGTTCGGTTCATCGGTGAGACCACCTCTTGGGCGCACAAGATCGAGGAGGGACCTGATCTGGACTGGAGGGCGGCCTACGCCTGGTTCGAGAAGATCCTCGAGACCAACAGGCGGTACCTGCAGCTGCCCGAGTCCCTCGTGATCAGCGACTTCATGGACGGTGCGCTGTATCCGCTCGATCACTTCAGCGGAATGATCTGGCCGGCGGACGTGTCGGAGTTCAAGAAGCACACGATGGGCAAGTTCCAGGGCGTGGGCATCCAGATCCACAAGGAGAAGGACGACGACAAGCTCTTGGTGGTCACGCCCCTGCCCAATACGCCCGCGCATCGGGCGGGCATCAAGGCCGGTGACCTGATCCTCCGCGTCGACGACAAGGAAATCGCCCGACTGGACATCGAAGAGATCGTCCGGATGATCACCGGGAAGCGGGGAACCACGGTCCGCCTGACGGTCAAGCGCGGCGACAAACCTCTGTTCGTGGTGCCGATCGTGCGGGACGTGATCACGATCACGTCCGTCCGCGGCTGCCGTCGTGACGAGGAAGGCAACTGGGACTACATGATCGACCCGAAGCAGCGGATCGGTTACATCCGAATCGATCCGAGCTTCATGGACGACACGGTGGCCGAGATGAAGGCGGCGCTCCGGAAGCTCAAGGATCAGGGCGCGCGGGCGTTGATCCTGGACCTTCGGTTCAACCCGGGCGGGCTGCTGCGAACGGCCATCGACGTCACCGAATTGTTTCTGCCGCCCGGTCGGGACATCGTCCGCACGCGGGGGCAGAATTCCGAGCGGTGGGGGGTGTCCAGCAAGTCTGGGGCGTTTTTCACCAAGGACATGGTCGTGCTGGTGAACAAGATCAGCGCGAGCGCCTCGGAAATCCTGGCGGGGGCGCTTCAGGACAACCGGCGGGCGGTCGTGCTGGGCACTCGGACCCACGGCAAAGGAAGCGTCCAGAACCTGATCCCGCTGGCCGACGATACGGCCTACCTGAAGCTGACGACGGCCCTGTACTACTTGCCGAGCAATCGGTGTCCCGACCGACAGCCCGACGCGAAGGTTTGGGGGGTCCCACCGGATATCGTAGTTCCTTTGCGTCCCAAAGAGCGGGTGAAGGTCGTCCAGATGCGTCGGGACAGCGACATCATCGGGGCTGCCGGGGCCGATCCGACCAGCCGGTCGACCACGAGGCAGACTGCGTCTGCGACCAAGCGTGGCAGCACAACGGCAATGGCCAGTTCGCAGCCTGCGACTACATCGGCGCCCCTTGCCGTTGAGGACCGACCGAACATCGATCCGCAGGCGGAGGCGGCGTTGCTGCTTCTGCGCGTCAAATTGTTGAGCGGCCAGCCTTGGGAGTGGGCGAAGCAGGACGTGGGCACGCAGGCCGGCAAGACGGCCCGGGCCAAGTAGCATCCCGACTGCCAATCACCGGTTAGGACCCCTGCCGGAGGTCCAAGTCACAGGAAGCCGTCGGTCCCCCGGCGGAAGCTCTAATAGTGGGAGGCCTGCTGGGTAGGACTTAGCTCGCGTCCATCTGGAGGCTGGCCAGCCCGCTGGTCACGTCGTCTGCAAACTCGAACACCTTGTCCAGACCGGTTACCAGGAACACCCCCCAGACCTGGGTGTTGATCCCGCAGAACTTCAGCTTCCGCCTGTTGGTCACCACGACGATCTTGCGAAGCTTGAGCAGCTTGGACACGTTGGAGCTGTTGATGTAGGTCACCTGGGCGAAGTTCAGGACGACGTCGACATCCGCCCGAGCGCCAACGGTCTCGATCAGCGCGTTGAGGTCATCCGCCAGTTGCGGATCGTCTTGGAAGTCAACCAGTAAGATCTGTTCGGACCACTCTTGAATCGGCATGGGTCACCTGTTTGCGGCCTCTAGTAGTCCCTGTCCATCGTCCGGGCGGAACTGTACCGCTGGGCTGACGACCTGTCAACCACACGCGGGTGGCCCGCGAGATCTGCGTCGAGACACTCCGACGTCCACGGCAGGCAATCCTGTTGGGGTCTGGCCGGCGCTTGGCTCTCTGCGGGGAGAGACAGGGACTTATCGGACATCGCCTTCGCTGTCTGCCGTGGAGCGCATTACTAGGTCATGAGGTCCTCCGCGTTCGACGATGAACCCTGGGTAATCGCCCTGGCGGACAGGGGGCAACCTGTGTGTTGTGCGGTTGGGGGCACGCGGGTCGGCTGAGGTGCTGCGCGTCGCGGGTTCGCTTCTTGAGCCACCTCCTTGCAGGCCGAGCCGGCTGAGTCCGGACAGTAGCCCGCGGGGCGAATGGCAATCGAGAGGTCGGAGCGGATGAGGTTGAAAACGAAGATAACGCTCGCCACGTTGCTCGTGGCGTCGTTACCTCTTTTGGCCACCACGCTCATATCACTCCTGCACGCTTCCGGGCAGGTTCACGCTCTGACGATTAACTCGGCAGAAGGGAATCTCCACGCCGGCGCCGAGAAGCTTTCCGCGTACTTCTCCAGACGCATTGGCGAAATCACCACTTATGCACATACACCGCTGTTGCGGACGATGGATTGGCGGTCGATCGGTCCGTTCCTGGACGCGGAACTGGAACGGCACGACGGGGCCTACGAGAAGTTCCTCTTGGGCACGCGGGACGCCGGACGCTACTACTGTACGGCGGGGGGCAATCCGACACATGGCGGGTTGGCAAGCTTCGATGACGGCAATCCGAATGCGAAGCCTAGATCGATCAGCAAGCGGGACTACTGGCAAAGCACCGTGGGCGACAACACCCGCGGCGAGCCGGTGGCCTACGTATCCGATCCCATGATCTCGTACGCGACGGGTGTCCGCCAGGTCGTCGTCGCAGCGACCATCCTGTCCGAGGGGGGCCAGGTGCTGGGAATGGTGGGCGGGTCGTTGCCGTGGCGACAGATCGAGGCCCGCGTGAACCAGGTCCGAGCCGAGATTCTGCATGAGTTCGGGCGTTCGGCCAAGCTGTGCCTCGTCTCTCGAACGGGCACCTACATGTATCACTGGGACCCGGAGAAGACTACCCGCTTGAAGCGTGACGCGCGGGGCGAGCCGGTGCTGAACGAGATTGGCGAGAAGGTGGCGGTTCGCAAGAGGATCACGGATGAGTCGAACGCGGATCTCGCTCAGGCCGGTGCGGAAATGGCCGGCGGCGAGGCCGGCGTTGCCTTCTACGCCGATTCGGCCACGGGTGAGGACATGGCCATCGTCTACTCCCCGGTGAAGTCTGCCAACTACGCTCTGGCGATGGTGGTGCCGAAATCCAAGATCATCGCGCCGGTGGTAAGGCTGAGAGGGTTCTACACGGTGATCACGCTCGCTTCGGTCGTCCTGGTGGTTTCGGTTTCGCTGTTTGTCGCGCGGAGCGTTACCAAGCCCATCGTTGCGTTGAGCACGGCGGCCAAGGGGCTGGCGGGGGGAGATTGGGACGCGGAGCTCACGCCCGTGGGGAACGACGAGGTGAGTGAGCTGACGCGGACCTTCAACGAGATGGCAAGCTCGCTCAAGGCACGCGAACGGGCATTGCGGAAGAGCGAGGGGATGTTCCGCGCGATCACAGAGAACACGGCCGATGCGACCGTGATCCTCGACGGGAAGAGCGTGTATCAGTACGCCAGCCCGTCGGTTCGCGGCATGCTGGGTTACCGCCCGGAAGAGATCGTCGGACGCACGCCGGATCTGTTCGTCCATCCTGACGACCTGCCGGGCGTTGGCGAGGTGCTTCGCCGGGCGCAGCGCGAACCGGGCAAGACGTTCCACCTTCCGGAGTTCCGCGTGCGGGACCGTGGCGAGCGCTGGGTCACCCTGGATGGTCTGGTCACCGGGATGCTCGACGTTCCCAGTGTCGAGGGCGTCGTCGTCAACTTCCGTGACGTCACGGAGCGCAAGCAGGCGGAGGAGAGGATTCGGAACTCGGAGAGCAAGTTTCGCGGCCTGTTCGAATCCAACAGCGACGCGCTGGTGCTCTATGCGGCCGAGGGCGGATTCCTCGACTGCAACGAAGCGGCGCTTCGGCTCTTCGGTTGTTCGACCCGCAACGAACTTCTGGCGCGACATCCCGGCGAGTTCTCGCCGCCCCGGCAAGCAGACGGACAGGACTCGCGCGCTGGTGCTGCCGAGAGGGTCGCAGCGGCGCATCAGAAGGGGTGCACTCAGTTCGAGTGGCTTCACAGCCGGAAGGACGGGACGGTCTTTCCCGCCGAGGTGGTGCTCAACACCATGATCCTCAACGAACGACAGGTCCTTCTGGCGGTCGTCCGCGACATCTCCGAACGGAAGCGTGCGGAGGAAGAACTGAGACAGTTCAGCGAGAAGCAAGCCGAGGCCAGGCGTCGGCTCGAAGTCCTGGTCGCCAACACCGCGGAGCGAGAGAAGCGGATGGTCGACTTGAAACAGGAGGTCAACGACCTGCTGGGGGAACTCGGACTGGCGCCGAAGTACCAGGCCCCGCTGGAGATCGTCGAGCAGGGCCTCGGGAACACCGTGTTTCAGTCGGAATAGACGAAGGATTGCCATGGGTGCCACGCTCTACTGGCTTCAATGTGGGGGATGCGGGGGGGATACGATGTCGCTCCTGAATGCGGCGTCGCCGGACGTCCTGGAGTTCTTCGGGATGCACGACGTCCAGGTGCTGTGGCACCCGTCTCTGTCGAACGGCGACCCCTGCGCGCATCAGAACCTGCTGGCCAGACTCCTCTCCGGCGAACAGCGGTTGGACATCCTGTGCATCGAAGGCGCCATCATCCGAGGCCCCGGTGGCACGGGCATGTACGACATGATGGCGGGCGGCCCCAAGAAGGACCTTGTGGCCGGCCTGGCCAGCCAAGCCCGTTTCGTGGTGGCCGTGGGAACCTGTGCGAGTTTCGGCGGCGTCGGCGCGGACACCAAGGTAGAGGCCTGCGGCGCGCAATTCCTCAAGTGGGAGAAGGGCGGCTTCCTGGGTGAGGCGTTCGCCGCCCGCAGTGGCCTTCCGGTCATCAACCTGCCTGGCTGCCCCTGCCACTGTGACGTGGTGACCGGCACGCTGTCCGCGCTGATCCGCAAGGGGCAAATTGCCCTTGGCGAACACAACACACCCACGGCATGGTACAACCTGCTCGTCCACCAGGGCTGCACGCGAAACGAGTACCACGAGTACCGCGTGGAGGAACAGGACTTCGGCGAGAAGGGGTGCCTGTTCTTCCATATGGGCTGCCACGGCCCGTTGGCCTACGGGCCGTGCAACAAGGTCTTATGGAACCGCCGGAGCTCCAAGACGCGGGCGGGTGTACCATGCTTCGGCTGCACTCGGCCTGACTTCCCACAGCCGTACCCCTTCTATGAGACGCGCAACATCGAAGGGATTCCCCGGGAGCTTCCCGACGGCGTGGATCGTGCACATTACCTGGCCTACAAGGGCATGGCGGCCGCTGCCGCGCCCAAGAGGCTGAAGGATAGGAAGACCAGGGTATAGCCGTAAGGAGACGCCAGGTGTCCGTGATTGCCAATCCTGACGTTCCGGTGAAGCGGTCTGTCACCAGGACCCTCAACGTTCCGCTGAACCGCGTCGAGGGCGATCTGAGGATTCGGGTGGAGGTGGACGGCGACACCGTGTCGAACGCCTGGAGTTCGGGAACCATGTACCGCGGCTTCGAGAACATGCTGCGCGGCCGCGGCGCACTCGACGGGCTCGTCATCACCCCACGCGTCTGCGGGATTTGCGGCACGGCACACTTGACCGCTGCTGCCAACGCTCTGGACGTGATCTTCAAAACCCAACCGCCCCCCGATGCCCTCAGGGCCCGCAACCTGGCGCTGATGACCGAACATCTGCAGAGCGACATGCGACAAGCGTTCCTGATGTTCATGTCCGACTTCGCCAATCCCGCCTACGAAGCCCTTCCTCTCTACGAAGAGGCGGTGAGGCGATACGCGCCTTTCAAGGGCGAAACGGCGATCGAGACCATCAGGCAGACCAAGGAGGTGATCGAGATCGTGGCCGTGCTCGGTGGCCAGTGGCCCCACTCCTCATACATGGTGCCCGGGGGCGTCGCCACGACGCTGAATCAGGTGGACCTACTCCAGTGCCAGCATCTTCTCGCGAGCTTCAAGGCGTGGTACGAGCGGAGGGTCCTCGGTTGCCCCGTTGCGCGCTGGCTCGACGTGCAGAGCATCGCCGACCTGGATGCGTGGCTCGACAAGGACGACTCGCATCGGAACAGCGACCTGGGTTTCTACATCCGGTTCGCACGGGAGATCGGCCTGGCCGACGTCGGGCGAGGGCACGACAACTTCATCAGCTGCGGGGCTCTGGAGCTGCCTGCCGATTCCCAGGTGCGGGGTCGAGGGAACAGCGATACTCATTTGATCCCCGCCGGATTCGCCCGGGGAACGCGTGTCAGTCCGTTCGAGCAGAAGGAGGTGGCCGAACACGTCGCGCATTCCTGGTTCGAGGACTATGAAGGCGGCAGACATCCCTTCGAAGGCGAGACGCGACCCCATGCCACCGGCGAGGAAGGCAAGAAGTACTCGTGGGCCAAGGCGCCGCGATATGAGGGCTTGCCTGCAGAGACGGGTCCCTTGGCGGAGATGATCATATCCGGGCACCCGTTGTTCACCGACCTGGTCGGCCGGGACGGCGCCAACGCCTTCGTCCGGGAGCTCGCCCGTCTGGTCAGGCCGGCCGAACTGATGCCTGCCATGGAACGGTGGGCTTCCGAGTTGACCGCCGACGACACGCTGTATGTGCCCCGGGGAGACGTCACGGAGGGTGAAGGGGTCGGGCTGACCGAGGCCACGCGAGGGGCACTGGGACACTGGGTCAAGATCGCGGATCGCAAGATCCAGCACTACCAGATCATCACGCCCACGGCGTGGAACGGCTCACCGCGTGACGCCGAAGGCGTGAGGGGGCCGTGGGAGGAGGCGCTGATCGGCACCCCTGTCGGGGATCCTGCCAACCCCGTGATGCTGGGTCACGTGGTTCGATCGTTCGACCCCTGTCTGGTGTGCGCCGTGCACGTCGTTAGAGGAACAAGAAGCCTGGCACGCAAGACGGTGTGAGATGGGTGATGAAGCGCATCATCTGTATTGGCAACCGCTACGATACGAGGGACGAAGCCGGCCCGAAGGTCTACGACCGGCTGGCCCAGAACGGACTGCCGCATGATGTCGAGGTGATCGACGGCGGGCTGGCCGGGTTGGACCTGCTTCGCTTCGTGGATGGCAGCGAGCGCGTGGTCTTCGTGGACGCCGTGTCGGGTTTTAGCCATCGCGCCGGCGTGGTGGTGGTCGATGTCGACGAGGTGATGGAGCAGACAAGCGCCCCATACGACCACGCCGCAGGGCTGCCTTATTTGCTTCGCGTGCTCCCCGAAGTCTGCCAAGGCACAACGCCGGAGATCTTCCTTGTGGGCCTGGAAGGTCCCCCCGGCGAGGAGGCGGTGTTGGCTGCTGCGGAGTTGAGCCTGGCCCTTGCCGTCGAGGGGTGCGCGGCGAATGCCCTCGCAAGAAGGGCGCTCTCGGGAACGAGCGGATGAACCCGAACGCGTCAGAGACGACCGGCGAGTCGCTCATGCAGGAGAACGCCCTGCTCAGGGAAGAGGTGCGCGTTGCGCGACGGGCGTCGGACATCACCGCGCAGCTCGTGGTTGAGCAGCTCGTCAGGATCGAGGGGATTCTCCAGCGGTTGGAGGAGAAGGCCAAAGCAGAGCAGGAACTGAGGCATGAACTGGCCGAGAAGCTGCACGAAGCTGAGATCCGCGAGCAGGAGCTTGCCCGGGACCGCAAGCGGCTCGAGGACATGCAGATATCCGCCGTCAACATGATGGAGGACATCGCGGCGGCCCGGGAGGAGGCGGAGGTGGCCACGCAGGCGAAGAGCGAGTTTTTGGCCAACATGAGCCACGAGATCCGCACGCCGATGACGGCCATCTTGGGGTTTGCCGACCTCCTGCGCGAGGAGATCGGCTGCTGCCCCGCGTGTCCGGCCCAAGGGTCCTGCAAGACGCGTCATGACGGCCAGGCCTATGTCGACACGATCTGCAGCAACGGTTCGCACTTGCTCGAGATCATCAACGGCATCCTCGATCTCTCGAAGATCGAAGCGGGCAAGCTCGAGGTGGAGCGGATCCGGTTCTCGCCCCTTCAGCTCGTGGCAGAGGTGCGGTCGCTCATGGGCGTACGGGCCGACGCCAAGGGCCTGACTTTCTGCGTTGATTACGTCGGGGCGATCCCCGAGACGATCGAAAGCGACCCCACGAAACTCAAGCAGATCCTCCTCAACCTGGTCGGCAATGCCATCAAGTTCACCGAGACGGGCGGCATCCGATTGATCATACGCCTCGTAGGCGCCGGCTCTGCCGAGGTCGGCTCTTGCTTGGAACCGATGATGCAGTTTGTCGTGGTCGACACGGGCATCGGCATGGCCGAAGCGCAGATGGCCAATCTGTTCAACCCCTTCGCCCAGGGCGACTCGTCCACGACGCGGAAGTTCGGTGGCACCGGATTGGGACTGGCGATCGGCAAGCGCTTGGCCAAGATGTTGGGGGGTGACATCACCGTCCAAAGCGAGCCCGGGAAAGGAAGCACCTTCAGCGTGACGGTGGCGTCCGGTCGGCTCGAAGGCGTCAGGATGGTGGATACGCCGGCGGAAGCCACGATCGTCAAGCCGAGCGGGCCCGCCGAAACAGACCTCGACGGCGAAGGACTCGATTGCCGCATCCTGATGGCCGAGGACGGCCCGGACAACCAACGGCTCATCTCATTCCTGCTCAGCAAGGCCGGCGCGGATGTGACCGTGGCTGAGAACGGTCGGATCGCGGTGGATCTCGCGTTGGCGTCGATGCAGGACCCCGGCGAGACCGACCTCAAGCCTTTCGATCTGATCCTGATGGACATGCAGATGCCCGAGCTGGATGGCTATCAGGCCACTTCCCTGCTCCGCAAGAAGGGCTACACGGGTCCGATCGTTGCCCTGACGGCGCACGCAATGGCGAGCGACCGCGAGAGATGCCTCCGGGCTGGCTGCAACGACTTCGTCAGCAAGCCCATCCAGCGAACGGAGCTGATCGAGGCGATCCAGAAGCATCTCGGGCGGGACGGCCAGACAGGCTGATCCTTCAGCTTCGTGGCTGTGCCCCTACCCTCAATCCCGGCGCCGGGGTGGAAGAAGAGCCGGCGGATCGACACATCGCGGGCAGCCGTCAAGACAGCGCCTTCTGCATCCCCCATCCTATCTCGGTGTGCCACCCTCCTTGTGCGGGCACTTCGGCGTCAAGGTGCAGACCGATATGTGGTATCCGTCACCCCAGGCAGGGGTCTTGTTGTCTCGATGGCCGATCTCGCCGCTGCCGTAGAATCCGAAGATCGGCGTCTTGCCGGCGACGGCCTTCATGGCCTCGAGCTCCTTGGGGAGGTCGGCGCCCATCTTCCCGCGCCGACCGCCGCAATCAAAGGCGAGGATGAGCACGGCCTTGTCCTTCCCCTTCGATGCGGTGAACGCGTCCCTCGCCGACGTGATCAGGCCCTCGGGGCTGTTGTCCTTCTTCATGGAAAAGCCGCACTTGAAGCAGCCCACCAACAGAATGCCCAGGTTGCTCTTCTGGATGACCT
>Ga0180431_10000579_pt1 | contig 52358 bp, 48 predicted proteins | sample SS_ome_11_FD_132459 | JGI IMG/M metagenome (GOLD analysis project Ga0180431, IMG submission 132459) | Hypersaline lake sediment archaeal communities from the Salton Sea, California, USA - SS_1_MS_1 metaG | ecosystem: Environmental > Aquatic > Non-marine Saline and Alkaline > Hypersaline >... | reverse complement strand
TGCCAGAGGGGAATGGAGTCAGCATGTACAAAATATGAGGAGTTAAAGGGGCAGAGATAGAAGGCAGAAAGTCTGGTAAACAGGTATCAGTTGATTTTGATAAGGCATGCGGCGGCGCGTGGAGGGCTTTTCGTAATTGCATAGATGGATTAAAATGACGCGAGTAAAGGGCAATAAAAAACAGACGCCCACAGAATCTGCCTCGTTCCGTGGGCGCCCATTTTTACTAGAACTGGTAGCGGGGGCAGGATTTGAACCTGCGACCTTCAGGTTATGAGCCTGACGAGCTACCGGACTGCTCTACCCCGCGTCAATCTTCTTTTCTAATCTCTCAAAATATCAAATCAGCAAAATATCAGTCTATGCAGCAATCAAATCAATATTGCAATCAATTCGGCAATGGGTAGCGAACAGGCAATATAGCAACATAGAACAGCCCTGTCAATAGAAATTGGTCTAAAATAAAAAAAACCTCGTTTTTCCTCCCTGCATTTAAGAAACTTGGATACCTCGCCCGCTTCCCCCCATTTCCCCCATCTACAAAACCAATCACGGCCGAAAGAGCCTAACTATTTTTATCGATCTCTTCAGGACGATCAGGCTCATCCTTTTTGATCTCCTCATCTATGCTGGAGATGCCCTTTTTGAAGTTTTTGATCCCTTTGCCGAGGGAAGCCCCGACCTCCGGAAGCTTGCCGGCCCCGAAAACCACGAGGGCCAGGACAAGAATTATGATTAGCTCAGGCATACCGAGTCCAAACATTACCCGTCTCCTAAAAAGAAGAAAAGACTTTGGCTAATTTGATATTAGCCTTGTACGATATTCACCGCTAATTTTAAAAGATATCACAGATTTATTGATAAAGCAAGATATATATAATGGTTTTTTTGGAAAAAGGGCAAAAGGCTTGCATTTAGGCAGGGATTAAAATAGTATATCCGAAATGGAATCTATATTAGGAGTGGAATAATGGGAAAGAGACCGGTTACAGTGGCCCTCCTTGGAGCGGGCGAGAGGGGTCAGGTCATGTATGGGATTTTCGCAAAGAAACACCCCGACCTTTTCAAGTACGTCGCCGTGGCGGAGGCGAACGAAGAGCGGAGGGAGAGGTTTGTAAAGAAATTCAATATTAAAAAGGAAAACGTCTTTGCCGACTGGCGCGAGCTCATGGAAAAGCCGAAGCTTGCCGACGCCGTGATAAACGCGATGCCGGACGTCCACCATTACGATTCGACGATAGCAGCACTGAGAAAGGGTTATCATACGCTTCTGGAAAAGCCGATGGCCCAGTCCCCCGTTCAGTGCGTGAGCTTGGTGGTCGAGGCCGAAAAGCAGGGGTTGATCCTCCAGATATTTCTGGAGTGCCGCTACCTTGCACTATACGAGAGTATAAAAAGGCTGATCGACGAGGGAAAGATAGGAGAGCTGATGGGGATCCAGACGGCGGAAAACCTCGGGTACTGGCACTTCATAATGAGCTACGTCCGGGGATTCGCCAGTAAGAGCGTGGACGTGATCTCGTTTCTTTCTGCAAAGGGGATTCACGACTTCGACCTGATAACGTGGTTTGCAAACTCCCATCCAACAAGCGTCTCGTCCTACGGGAAGCTCTCCTACTTCAGGGAGGAGAACGCGCCCGAGGGGGCGCCGGAGCGGTGCCTCGACGGCTGCCCCGTGGAGAAGACGTGTCCGTTCCACGCATACAAGCAGTACATCAGGCCCGGCTTTCCCCAGATACCGGTATCCCTCCTTACCGGCATAACGCCGGGAACCCTCGTCGATGGATACATCAAGTATCCGCACCTCAGGAGCCTATCGGCCTACAACCTGACCAGCGTGGACAGGGAGGGGCGGATAAAGGAGCTCGAGGAGGGCCCCCACGGCAGGTGCGTCTTTCGCTGCGACAACGATGTGATGGATCACCAGCTCGTAAACATCGAGTACGAGGGGGGAAAGCTCGCCACGCTGTCGCTGTCGGCGTTCAGCCTGACCTGGGAGCGGACCCTCAACATCAACGGTACGGCAGGCGAGATATATTCAAAGGACCTAACCGGAAAGCTCGAGGTGAGAAACTTCAGCCCGAAGAACAAAGTCAGGAGGAAGAGGGTCAGGTTCAACCCCCTCTTTCACGGGGGCTCCGACGGTATCGTGCTTATCGAATTCGCCAAGTCGGTGAAGAACTTCGACAAGAACAAGGGGGCCGATGTCTTGACGAGCGCCAAGGACGCGCTGGACAGCCACCTCCTCTGTTTCTCCGCCGAGGAGGCGAGGAAGAAGAACACGGTTGTGGACATGGTCAAGTTCAAAAAGGATGCGGAGAGGGCGTCGAAGTCGCTCAAATAGCGTCTCCGGGATTAGAGCGGTTCGAATCGATTGGGATGGAACTCCAGAAGTAATCTTAACAACGTGGCGCATTAAGAAATTTTGATGCCGGATAGAAGGGAGACAAACGTTGGGAAGGTCGAAGTTTACATACGACCTGATGATGAAATTCTACAAGCTCTTTCAGCGTCTCGATGATCTGGGGTTTATCAAGCACAACGAGTCGGAGGTGGACACCTCCGCCCATATGATACCGGTAAACGAGGTGATAAGGGGCGGCAAGAGCGTTCTGTTGCCGATGGAGATATTGAAGCCGATCATCGAGCGGGCGGACTGTATTTATATCATGACCGAGTGCCTCTGCCGAAGGGGGGAGGGGTGCAAATCTTATCCAATCGATATCGGGTGCCTGTTTCTGGGAAGCGCCGCCAGGGAGCTCGGCCGGGGTATGGGAAGGGAGGTGTCGACAAGGGAGGCCGTTGCGCACGCCGAAAACGCGATTGAATTGGGTCTCTTTCCCCTCGTTTTACATAACGAGTTCGACGCTTGGCTCTGGGGGATCGATTACAGGAGGATGCTCAACGTCTGCTTTTGCTGCGACTGCTGCTGCTCGGTCAGGCACGGCGTCAGGGTCAGGCAGTCGGAGGGCTTTTTCGAGAATATCAAGAGGCTCCCCGGCCTTGAAGTCTCGGTTACGGAAAGATGCAGCGGATGCGGGATGTGTGTCGATGTGTGCGTCGCCGGTGCGATAACTATATCAAACGACAGGGCAAAGATAAATGAAGAGTACTGCAAGGGGTGTGGGAACTGCGTAAAGATGTGTCCCGAAGACGCCGTTGTGATGAGACTTGAAGATGGTGTCAATACCGTGGGGAATCTTCTCGAGACCTACGGGGAGAGGACCGACGTGGGGGATTTGAGCGGTATTTCCGTTAAGGGCAGGCGGGTTAAAGGCTGAAGTGTAAGCTTTCTGTAAGGTTGTTTTTTTTCTATTGATTATACATATGAATTGGTATTATATTTGTTCAAGGTTGTTTTATTATATCCGGAGGAATTATGACTGACAGAAAAAAGATTTTAAGCTGGTGTATGTATGACTGGGCGAATTCCGGCTTTGCCACGACGATCCTCGCCGCGGTCATGCCTATCTTTTACGTGAAGGTGGCGGGGGCAAATTTGGAGCCCGCCCAGGCCACCTCTAACTGGGCGTTTACCAACTCCATCGCCATGCTCACGGCCGCGATACTGGCCCCGATTTTGGGCGCCATGGCCGATCACAGCGGATCGAGGAAGAGGTTTTTGGCTCTCTTTATGGGTATCGGGAGTCTGGGGACCGCCTCCCTCGTGGTTATATCCACAGGCGACTGGTTTCTGGCGTCCGGCCTTTACCTCATCGGAAGGATATCCTTTTCCGCATCCAATATCTTTTACGATTCAATGTTGCCCAGCGTCGCGGGGGACAAGATAGACCAGGTCTCCACCGGGGGATATGCGATGGGCTACCTGGGCGGCGGGATACTGCTTGCAATAAACCTTCTCATGATTCAAAAGCCCGCTCTCTTCGGTATCCATGAATATATGGGCGTCTCGGCGGTTGAGTGGGGGACAAGGCTCTCTTTTGTGACCGTCGGTCTCTGGTGGGCGCTCTTCTCCATTCCTATTTTGAAAAACGTCCCGGAGCCGCCGACCATCAAGATGGCGGGGGAGTCCAAAAGCTCGATAGCCGCGAGCTTTCAGAGGATCGGGCTTACCTTTGCCGAAATCAAGAAATTCAGGGAGGCGTTGAAGTTCCTCATCGCCTACTGGCTCTACAACGACGGTATCGGAACCATAATCGTGATGGCGACCGCCTTCGGGACCGAGATCGGGATAGGACAGGGGCATCTCATCGGGGCGCTTCTGATGGTACAGTTTGCGGGCATCCCCTTTACGCTGCTGTTCGGCACGATCGCCAAGAAGCTCTCCCCGAAGACGGGTATCCTGATATCTCTGACCATCTACTCGGCCATCTCCATAGGCGGGTATTTTATGAGCAGTCCCCTCCACTTTTGGATGTTGGCCTTCTGCGTGGCGCTGGTCCAGGGGGGCTCCCAGGGGCTTTCGAGGTCCCTCTTCGGCTCAATGGTGCCCCGCAGCAAGACCGCCGAGTTCTTCGGTTTTTACGACATAAGCTCGAAGTTCTCCGGTGTCCTGGGTCCCCTGGTCTTCGGGCTTGTGGGAACGCTCACGGGAACCAGCAGGCTTTCGATCTTGGCCGTGGTGATTTTCTTTATTACAGGCGGATTTCTCCTCCTGTTCGTTGACCACGATAAGGGGAAGGCGCTCGCAAGAGAGGCGGAGGCGAAGATAGAAGGGATGGCATAGTAAATCATTGACTCTACTCGATCCCCCTTTAAGATGAACGTTGAGGGAAGAGAACGGTTTTCCAATTACGCACAAAATCTTAAAGGGGGATTGAAACGTCAATGGGAATCTTTATTAAAAGAGAGATTACGATGGAAAAGATAATAGATATTCACACCCACCTGGGGGATATACTTTATCCTAACGGCGGGGAGCTGATAGAAAAGACCGGGGCCAAAAAGAAGATTCTTGTCGATCTCATATCGGTATCGGAGATGATGCTCCATCCAGATTTCGGCGGCGCAATCTACGAAAGCCCCCTCTATCCCCTGATTACAAAAGCGAGTCGAGCCAGAAACCTGACCGCCACCCGGGAAAACATGAGAAGGAATATGGACAGGTACGGCGTTATCAAGAGTGCCTGCATGCCGATCCCCCCCTATCTTACGTTCGACGATCTGAAGGCCGCGGCGAAAAAGGACAAGGGTATAGTTCCCTTTACCGGCGTGGATTTCACGAAGAAATTCGACAAGGCCAAGGTCAAGGCGAAGCTGAAAAAGGACGTTGAAGAGGGCGCTAAGGGTATAAAGCTCCATCCGATACTCCAGAAGGTCTCCCTGACGGACAAAAAGACCTTCGAGGTGGTGGAGGCATTTGCGCCCCACAAGCTCCCAATCCTGTTTCACCTGGGGATATCTCACTACTACCCGAAGGGAGAGGAGGACGGCCAGGTCCCCGAGTACGGCGAGGCGCACTACGCGAGGGACCTTGTGAAGGCCTTTCCGAAGGTGAACTTTATTGTGGGACACGCGGGTCTGTACGAGATCGACAAGGTTATCGAGATGATGTCTTCGCTGAAGAACGCCTACGTCGACGTTTCGATTCAATCTCCGAAAAATATCAGAAGGCTCATAGATTCCTTCGGGCCGGAGAGGGTGCTGTTTGCGTCCGACTGGCCCTGGGGCTCAAGATCTACACCGATAAGGGCGGTCAGGAGGGCGTGCAGGGGGGACAGAAAAATCTCTGATATGATATTTTACAAAAATGCGGAGGGGCTCCTAAAAATATCTATATAAGTGCAGCTCTTTATGCTACATTATGGCTCAAAAAATCATGAGGGAGTATGTAAAAAAAGATTTTTTACTCTTCATATATACATATTTTCGCCATATTGTTGTTTAGAAATGAATTGGTAATTTGTGTATAGTTCTTTCACTGATATATTGTTATTTAACGCAAATGACCAATACTTGGTACAGTGTTAAGATACAACATATAATAAGCATGGAAACCTCTTGACAACATATAGTTCAGTGGTAAAATAGTTAATGATAATTATTTCTAATATGGCAAAAGGATTTGGAAATGGCAGACGGGCAGATTTATCGTATGACAAACCAGCGTAAGGTTATAATGGAAGTACTCAAAGACGTTAAAACACATCCGACCGCGGATCAGGTCTACGAGATGGTAAGGAAGCGGCTCCCGAAGATAAGCCTGGGAACCGTGTATCGAAATCTCGAGACATTGTCCGATCTCAATATGATCCAGAAGATCGAAGTTGGTGGAACCCAGAAGAGATTTGACGGAGAAGTCGAAAACCATTATCACGTCAGGTGCAGAATCTGCGGCAAGGTGGAAGACCTGCCGACGGAGTCCGTTGTTTTTAATGGACTTGAAAAGCTATATTCGGGTGCGGACGGATACGTTGATCTTACGCACAAGCTCGAGTTGGTAGGGATCTGCCCTGAATGTAACAATAAGAGATAATAGGCTGTTTTCAGGATCTTAAAACAAACATAATGATTATGTAAGCATATAAAAGGGTATACATAACTCATATTTAAATTTAACTATTCGTGGAGACAGACGATGTCTGATAAAAATGAAGTAGTCCTCGATGCGATGAAAAAACTGGATAAACCGGTAAGGCCCGGTGACGTTGCGGAGGAGACGGGCCTTCCCAAGGAGGACGTCTCCAAGGCGATCCAGAACCTGAAAAAGGAGGGGAAGGTAGTTTCACCGAAGAGGTGTTACTGGGAGCCGGCTTAGTCGGCATTGACAAATCAAAATAGTATCAAATCATCTATCTATTCCGCCTGTTGTTTACTCTGCTTGCATAGCCTGAAGAGGAGAGCGGAGGGTAGAATCAGTCATTCAATAGAAATATTAAATTTCCTTATCACTCATCGGTGTCATGACGATTAAAAGGTACGCCGATATCTTTGAAGAGCTCTATTCCCGCTACAACAGGCGGGAATACGTCCATCCCGATCCACTGGAGTTTCTCTACAAATACGAAGATCCGAGAGACAGAGAGACCTGCGGCCTTATAGCTTCTTCGCTGGCCTACGGCAGGGTGCGCCAGATTTTGAAGAGCGTCACCGCCGTCCTCGAGAAAATGAAGCCGACGCCGTCGAAGTTTTTAGTGGATTCCTCCCCCGAATCCCTTAAGGGCGTTTTTTCGGGCTTCAAGCACAGGTTCAGCACGGGAGAGGAAATGGCCCTGACGCTATTGAGCGTAAAGCGTATCCTGGAGAGGTACGGTTCCCTCGAAAACCTCTTCGTCTCCGGGCTCAAAGGCCGTAAAAACGGAGAGGGGGGTGAGGATGCCAACGAAAACGACAGGATAACTCCCGCGCTCCTGGCCTTTGCCGAAGAGTTGAACAGGCCCTTCAACGGCGGGCCCAACACGCTTATTCCGTCCCACGAAAAGGGGAGCTCCATGAAGAGGCTCAATCTCTTCCTGCGCTGGATGGTAAGGAAAGACGCCGTCGATCCCGGGGGGTGGGAGGAGGTTAAGCCGTCGCAGCTGATGATACCCCTTGACGTACACATGCACGGGATCAGCCTGTCGCTCGGTATTACCGGGAGGAAGCAGGCAAACATCAGGACGGTCGGAGAGGTAACCGAGGCGTTCAAATCCATATCTCCCGAAGACCCCGCAAGGTACGATTTCGTCCTGACGAGGTTCGGGATAAGGGACGGGTTGAGTCCGAAGGAGCTGATCAGCGATATAAACTCCAGGATCCGGCGGGCCTGATTGATATTAAAGACGATTATATGAATCGTGCCTTTTACGTAATAAATTAGACGGTGTGGAGTTTTAAAAAAAATTATTTAGAGATACGTAGAAAATAACTTGACAAAAGAAAAAAAAGGAAATAATATTGATAAGTATTCCTAATAAGCTCAAGTCGATTTTAGTTTGCTTATCTGGATAGGGAGTTTTTAGAAAGGATTTTTCCCTCATGAATAACTACGTATGTACGGTTTGCGGTTATATCTACGATTCCAATGAGGGAGACGGCGAGGCCGGCGTGAAGCCGGGAACCAAATTTCATGCACTGCCCGAAGATTGGGCCTGTCCCGTTTGCGGGGCGTCAAGGGATGAGTTCTTGCAAGAGGTGTGATCCGGCATTCCCTATGCTTATGGTGAGAAATTTACAATAACCTAATTATTCTAAAGGAGTATGAATATGAGTATCTCTGACAAGATCCAGGGGGGTAACTGGGAAAAGGAGAAACACGTCCCCGCTATCGAGTGTCCCGACAAGGTCAAGGCGGACGACTGGGTGAGCGTAAAGGTAAGCCTTGGGAAGGCGGCCGCCCATCCCAACACGACGGAGCATCATATTCGGTGGATATCTTGCTATTTTTCCCCGGACGACGACAAGTTTATCTACGAGCTGGGCCGCTTCGAGTTCAACTCCCACGGGGAGTCGGTGGCCGGAGCGAACGAGGGCCCGGTTTACACAAATCACGAGGTTACGTTTTCCTTCAAGACGAACAAGGCGGGTGTCCTCCACTCCACTGCGTACTGTAACATCCACGGGCTGTGGGAGTCGGAGAAGAGGGTAGAGCTGGGATAATTCGTCCGCCGTCGCAGCCGTGCGGTCTTGATATTTACGGTCTTTGAATTGACCGGTGGCGCTTTTTTGATAATTTAATTTGTTGGTTTAAGATGGACGAAAAAATTAAGGATATGATGCATAAGGCCTTCACCGGTGAGGCGAAGGCGAATCTAAGACTCAAGCTCTTCGCGGAAAAGGCAAAAGAGGAGGGGTATGATCAGATTGCGAAGCTCTTCGAGGTGATCGCTCTGTCGGAGTCGATACACGGAAGGCGGGCGCTGAAATACCTAAAGGAGATAGGAGGCACAGAGGAGAACCTGAAGGAAAGCTTTGAGTCCGAGACGAAGGTGGCGGGGCACGCCTACGGGGAATTTATAAAGTACGCCTCGGAGATCGACGACAAGGCGGTGCTGACGATCCTCACCCAGACGAGGGACGTTGAGGAGGTGCACGCAAAGCTCTACAAGGAGGCGATGAACCACATGCTGGAGGATACCGACACGACTTACTATGTCTGCACCGTCTGCGGTTACGTCTCCGACGGTGTGCTCCCGGAGGAGTGTCCAGTCTGCGGTGTGCCGAAGGAGAAGTTTACGGAGTTCAGTTGAGTAATTGATTTAAAGGGCTTTTTGGCTCGTCAAAAGATGGATAAAAAAACAAAGGGGGTTGATTAATGGAACTTAAGGGGTCTAATACCGAAAAGAACATCCTCACCGCTTTTTCAGGGGAATCTCAGGCGAGGAACAGATATACGATGTTTTCCAGCAAGGCCAAAAAAGAGGGCTATGTCCAGATCTCGGATATCTTCGAGGAGACCGCGAACCAGGAGAAGGAGCACGCGAAGCGGCTCTTCAAGCTCCTCAAGGGGGGAGAGGTGGAGATAACCGGCGCTTTCCCGGCGGGGGTTGTGGGAAGCACGGTGGAAAACCTTAAAGCTGCGGCGGCCGGAGAGAACTATGAGCACTCGACGATGTATCCCGACTTCGCAAAGGTCGCCAGGGAAGAGGGGTTCGACGACATCGCAAAGATATTTGACGCCATAGCCGTGGCCGAGAAACAGCACGAAAAGAGGTATCTTGACCTGGCGGAGAACATAGAGAAGGACAGGGTCTTCAAGAGGGAGTCAAAGACCGTATGGCGCTGCAGGAACTGCGGCTACCTCCACGAGGGGACCGAGGCCCCGGATACTTGCCCCGCGTGCGCCCACCCTCAGGCCCATTTCGAACTGCTGGGCGAGAACTGGTAGTAGTCGTCAAGAAGATTGAAACAATGTAAGAGGGGGGGGGAGATTCCCCCTTCTTTGTTTGGTAAATAAATGAGAGGAGGAGATATGGGAGAAAACTTTAGAGCGGTAAAGGTTACCGAAAAGGTCTACTGGGTCGGGGCGATAGACTGGAATATTCGTGACTTTCACGGCTATTCCACGGACAGGGGCACCACGTACAACGCATATCTTATACTATCCGACAAGAACGTCCTCATGGATACCGTAAAGGCCCCCTTCTTCGATGAGATGATCTATCGCATCTCGTCGGTTATCGATCCCGAGAAGATCGACTATATAGTGTCCAACCACTCGGAGATGGACCACTCCGGCTCTCTCGTAAAGACGATCGGCGCCGTGAAGCCGGATAAGGTCTTCGCATCCAAGATGGGGAAAGCGGCGCTGACGGCTCATTTTCACGCCGATGTCGAAGGTGTCGTAAACGAGGTCAAGGACGGGGAGGTCCTGGAACTGGGAGACGACACCCTCACATTCATGGAGACGAGGATGCTCCACTGGCCGGACAGCATGGTTTCCTACCTCTCCGGCGATTCGCTTCTCTTCTCTCAGGACGGGTTCGGGATGCACCTGGCGTCAAGCAAAAGGTTCGGCGACGAGATCGAGGATTCCGTCCTCGAAAGGGAGTCCACAAAATACTACGCCAACATACTGCTCCCTTATTCCAATCTGATTCTCAAGCTGATAGAGAAGATCAAGGCATCGGGCCTCGACATAAAGATAATCGCGCCTGACCACGGGCCGATCTGGAGGAAGGAGCCGGGAAAGATAGTCGAGCTCTACGGCAAATTTGCAAAGATGGAGCCGAAGAATAAAGCTATCGTGGTCTACGATACTATGTGGCAGAGCACGGCAAAGATGGCGGCCGCCATTGAGGACGGTCTTGCCGACTCCGGCACGGAGGCGAAGGTTTTCTCCATGGGATCGAACCACAGGAGCGACGTCGTTACGGAGATCATCGATGCGGGGGCGCTCATCGTCGGCTCCCCGACCTTGAACAACAACATCTTTCCCACGCTGGCGGACCTCCTGACCTACATGAAGGGGCTCAAGCCGAAGAACCTGATCGGCCAGGCCTTCGGCTCGTACGGCTGGAGCGGCGAGTCGCCTAAGATCCTCCAGGGCCTCCTCGCCGACATGGAGGTGGAGCTGGTCGGAGAGATGGTAAGGGCACAGTACGTCCCCACTGGAGATTCGCTCGAAAGCTGTCACGCCCTCGGGAAAGAGGTCTCGAAAAGGCTGAAGGCGATTGCGGGCAAATAAAGATCAGAATTGACCTATTTTTTTATGATGCTCGAATCTCAACAAAGCGGGGATCGTGCTTATTTCTTACGGGATGGGATATAGATAGGGTGAGGGACAATCAAACTTTAGCGCGGTGTTTCTGAATGTACCTGTGATATTTGTGGACAATCTCCTCCTGCTCCTTAGTCTCTATGAAGTTTCTGATCTCCCTCAGGTTGTCTATCGCCTCCTGGGGTCCTTCCCCCATTCTCACCCTGTAGGCGGCGATCATCGTCCCGGTCCTCCCGATTCCCATCAGGCAGTGGACGGCCACGTTCACGCCCCTTGAGAACTCGGCGTCGACGAAGTCCATGAACCGTATGACCTGCTTGAGAGTAGGGGGCTCAAGGTTCTCTACGGGGAGGTGGAGGAGCTTAAAGCGCTTTCGGTATGGAAGGGGGAGCAGGATCGAATCCTCGGTTAAGGTGACTATCGCCCCCACGTCGTTTTCAATCAGAATATTGAGGTCATCGTCCAGGGGTCGCACGAGCCCAGGCATCGTCATGGCGAAGAGTTTCCTCTCCCCGTTTATTGCGCCCGCGCAGAACGAGCTGTTTATCCTTGCATTCACGTATTATTTCCGACAAAAAAATGAAATGTCAAGAGGCCTTTATTTGGGTGCCAGCTCCCTCAGAAGCTCATCTGTAGTATAGAAGAGCTTCTTCGGTTTCAGCTTCGCGAGATCCGGGGGCATGTCCACCGATTGGGCGAGACAGTAGACGTCTACCCCGGAGTTCTCCCCGGTGACGATATCCACCCTTGAATCCCCCACGAAGACGGTCTGGCTCTTCTCCGTTCCCATCTGGAGCAGGGCCGCCTCGACCATGTCCGTCGCGGGTTTCGGGTTCTCAACATCGCCGGCGCCGATGACCTTTGTGAAATATCCCGATAGGCCGAGATGCTCGATAAGGATTCGGGCATAGGTGCCTTTCTTGTTTGTGGCGACGGTTCTCTTTATACCCCTCTCTTTCAGGGCCTCGAGGATATCGACCATCCCCTCCTTGACCGTGGTCATGTCGAGGTAAATCGAGTGGTACTTTTCTCTGAAGGTCTCGACAAGCAGGCTGACGTCCACATTACCAAAGATCTTTTCAAGGCCGACCGAGAGGGGCCAGTGCATCATCTCCCTCAACGCTTTCTCCGCGTCTATATCGATGTCCAATTTTTCCAGCGTATAGTAGAAGGCGGTCTTTATCGATTCGAGGGATTCGACCAGCGTCTCGTCGAGGTCGAAAATGACCCCCTTGATATCCTTTTCAAATTCGCTGTGAACGTCGCCGAAGTTCTCGAAATGGATGCAGGGTATCTTCTCTTTTGCCGCGTGGGAGTAGAGGAATCCCTTGGCGAAGAGGGTCTGGGGATATGCCGAGGCGCACGAATCGGAGTAGCCGTCCCCTATGAAGACTATGTGGTCGTGTTGATCGAGGAGCTTTTTGACTATGTTCGACTTGCAGGTCCCGCACCGGCCGCACTCCTCGTTGTAGTATGGAAATATTGCCTTTAGCCTTCCCTTCTCGTCCTCTATTATGTCGTTGGCGTAGATAGTAATATCGGCAAGCCCGATCTTTTCCATCAGCGCATCTATGTACATCTTGAAGCCGTCACTTACGATTACAAGATCGATCCCCTGTCCTTTGAGATAGTCGTGGAACCGGACGAAGTGCGGGTCCACGAACGATATTTCTTCTATAAAATCTATCATCTCGGAGCGCGTTGCCTCAATCGTCTCGAGGATTCTGGAAAACGCCTCCCTTGAGCCGATATTCCCCTTGATATACTCGCCGTTTACATCCTCCCAGCCGCCCCTGCTGAACTTTTTCAGCAGCTCGTAGCTGATGTCCCTCGTGCTGATTGTCCCGTCGAAGTCGGAGACGACGAGTACGTCCTTTTTAACCTTTAAAACATCCTTAAGCATATTTCTCCTCGTGGGCCCTTTTGAACCTCTCGAACATTTCCTCGCCTCCTTCTATCTTGACACCCAACTCTATTATAGGCTTTACGATCTTGCCGTGAAAGTCGCTGCCGGCGGTCATGAGGAGACCTTTTTCCATCGCATATCGTTTAAAGTATTTTTCTTCCGCTTTGTTGTGGTGACCGGAGTATACCTCGATTCCGTCCGCCCCAAGAGCGAACAGGTCGTCCAGCATCCCCCTCGGGTATTCCCCCGGATGCGCGATGACGCTTAAGCCTCTGGATATCTCTATTATCTCGATGGCGCCCGCGGTCGTGGAGGTCTTGAGGGGGATGTAGGCGGGTTTTCCCCCGGAGAGGAAGTCGAGGTAGAAGTTGAGGGAAGGGGAGTCGGAGCGGTCGCCGTCCACGTAGTTCCTGAGCCTCTTGTCGCCTGTGTTTTCCTCCCTCTTGAGAAGGGCTGTGAGAAAGCTCCTCCCGGAGGGGGGCTTTCCCTTGGACTCCCTCAAAACTTCATCGGTGTTGAGGACGAAGCCGTACTCCCTCAAGAGGGAGACCCTCTCTTTTGTCTGGGCTATTATCTCGTTTTGCGTGTTCGACAGAAAAGAGACCATCTCCGACGACCTGTGATCGATGAAGTAGCCGAGAACGTGGATGTCCTCGCCGAGGTGGGTCGAGTTTATCTCGACTGCGGGAACAAAGGGGATGTCGTATTTCTTTGATAGCTCGAGCCCTTTGTCCACGTTGTCGGTTGTGTTGTGGTCGGCGAAGGCCAGTACCTTGACCCCGAGACGAGCCGCCATCTCGAAGATCTCCTCCGGGGTGTGGACACCGTCGGAAGATGCATCGGTATGTACGTGAAGGTCTATCATGGTTCTCTGATCCCTTTTAAATCTTCCAATCATCTTTTAAATGACGGGGGTTTAAAAGATAAATGGGGAAGCTTGGGGTTGTCTACAGTCTGCCGCCTAACCCGGTAAAGCTATTAGGCGCAGTCCTCCGGGTCTCCCGCCGCCTTCTTCAGGGCGTGGGGGAGGGCGGGCGCTATCACATCGAGGCATTCCCTAACCGCCTTGGGGCTTCCGGGTAGGTTTATTATCAGGGTCTCGCCCCGCATGACGGAGACGGCCCTGGAGAGCATCGCGTGGGGCGTTTTTAAAAGGCTCTTTGAGCGCATCGCCTCCGCAAATCCGGGGACCTCCCTGTCCATTACTAAGAGGGTCGCCTCCGGCGTGATGTCCCTTGGGGAGAGTCCGGTGCCCCCGGTCGTGAGGATCAGGTTTACCGTCCCGGAGTCTGACAGCTCGATCAGGAGGCCCTTCAAGATTTCGGCCTCGTCCGGGATTACCATGTAATCGACCACTTTTCCCCCGGCTCTGTCTATGAAGCGGATGATTTCCTTGCCGCTCAGGTCCTCCCTCTTCCCCCTAGATCCCTTGTCGCTCAGCGTGATCACCGCGGCCCTGATTAATGGGTCTCCTTCCATATTTGTATCTGATGCTTCAGCTGACATCTAAATTGAAAGTCTCCTCGATCTCAGACTATCTCTATGGTGTCGCCGGCTGAGATCGTCCCTCCGACCACGACCCGGGTGAATATCCCCTCTCTCGGCATAACGCAGTCCCCCAGCGTCTCAAAAATGGCGCAGCCGTCATGGCAGACCTTCCCGATCTGTGTAACCTCGAGGACGACGCCGCTCGGAAACCTGATGTTGGTTCCGATAGGCAGGGAGGGGAGGTTTATCCCCTCGGTGGTGAGGTTTTCCGCGAATATCCCGGGATGGAAGTCCACATCTTTATCGGCCAACTTATCTATGCTCTCCTGTGCCAGAAGGCTTATCTGGCGGTGGGCGTACTCTTCTCTCTTGTCTCCCGCGTGGGCGTCGCCGACGATCCCGAAATCCTCTTTCAGTTCGGCGCTCTCAACCGGATCTTTCTTCATGCCGGTCTTGTCCGAGACGTTTATCGAGATAATTTTTCCGCTCTTTGCATTCATCTTTGCTTTCCTCTTTGTATTTATATCACTCTTCCTTTATAAAAACTCCGCTCTTGCCCCCCGACTTTCTTACAAGACAAACGTCTGTTATGGAGGCCGTTCTGTCAATCGACTTTATCATGTCGTAAATCGTGGCCGCGGCGATAACGACTCCCGTGATGACCTCCATCTCGATTCCGGTCTTGGAGTGCGTCTTGGCGGAGACGTGGATTGTAACGGAGGGTCTCTCTTCGTCAAGGTCAAGCTCCACTGAGACCTCGTCTATCGGGATCGGGTGGGTCAGAGGTATAAGCTGGTGGGTTTTCTTCGCAGCCATGATACCGGCGATTCGGGCGGTGGCCAGTACGTCCCCCTTCTTGATTTTGTCTTTCTTGATCATCTCGAGCGTCTCAGGCTTTACCAAGACCCTCCCCACAGCCGTTGCCTCACGGAGCGTTACATCCTTATTCGAGATGTCGACCATCTTCGCCTTGCCCTCCTTGTCAACGTGTGTCAGTCGCATATTGCTATCCTCCAATCTTCGACATGGATCTCTGGCAGCTCCTGAACTGTACGCCGTTTATATCGTGGCGGTAGGGTTTTGTCTTTAATGTTTCCAGGATGAATTTGCCTATCTCGGTCTCGTCCTTACCCCCGCGAAGCAGGGGGAGGACGTTGCTCTCGGTGTTGGAGAAGAGACAGGTTCTGATTCTCCCCTCCGATGTCACCCTGATCCGGTTGCATTCGCTGCAGAAGTGGTTGGACACCGGCGTGATGAATCCAATCGTCCCCTTGAAGTCCGCCGCCCGGTAGTCAACGGAGGGGCCCGCGCCGAGCCTCTCGGAAACGGGGGTTAAGGGATATTCCTTTTCAATCTCCGAGATAAGCGTCTCCAGCGGGATGATCTTCTCTCTTGTCCAGTCGCTCTCCCGTGAGGCAGGCATGAACTCGATGAACCTCACCGATAGGGGAAGGTCTCTCGTCATCTCGATGAAGTCGGTCACCTCGTTGTCGTTGACCCCTTTGATCAAAACCACGTTCAGCTTCACCGGGTCCATCCCGACTGCGAGCGCCTCGTCGATTCCCCCCATGACGCTGTCGAAGAAATCCCGCCGGGTTATCTCCCTGAAGCGGTCCCGCCTCAGGGTGTCAAGGCTGATGTTTATCCTCCCTATGCCCGCCTCCTTCAGGTCTCCTGCCATCTCCTTGAGGAGGACGCCGTTTGTCGTCATGGAGAGGTCTTCTATGCCGTCGATCCCCCTCAAAATGGCAACCAGGTCGACTATCCCCCTCCTCACGAGCGGTTCCCCTCCGGTCAGCCTGACCTTCTTAAAGCCGATGGAGACGGCGGCACGAACCAGAAGCTCTATCTCCTCGAAGTGCATGATATCGTCGTGGGATATGAGGGGCATCCCCTCCTCCGGCATACAGTAGGTGCAGCGAAGGTTGCACCTGTCCGTGACCGAGATCCTCAGGTAATCTATCTTCCTCCGGTAGCCGTCTATCGGGGGATTTCCCCCCCCCTTGTTTGATATGATATCGCTCATCCTACTGAATAACCTCTTCTCTTCCGGTATCCCTCGTGTCGTATCCGGAGAGCGCCTCGATCTTGGTCTTGAAGTCGTCCCTTTTCATTACCTCTATCATGGCTCCGATCCTCTCGTCCTCCCTGTATTTTAGGGGGATGATCAGATCGTAGCGCTCCTCTTCCACGGGGACGAAGTCGAGGCCAAGGGCGGAAGCCGCCGCCGCAATCCCCAGGCCGCAGGAGGCTCTCCCGGAGAGCACCTTGACCGCAACGTTCATGTGGGTGAAGTCCTCCATGTCGTAACCTTCTACCTCCGCCGGGTCCATCCCGAGCTTTTTTAAGTGATAGTCGAGGAGTATCCTCGTCCCAGAGCCGCGCTGTCTGTTGGCGAATATGACCCCCTCCCTTTTCAGGTCCTCTATCTTCGAGACCCCTAAAGGATTTCCCTTCTGGACGATGAGGCCCTGGGTGCGGTGGGCCAGTGTGATTATCGATACCGGCATATCCTTCAGATACTTTTTGACCGCCCAGATGTTGTAGTCGCCCGTGCCCGGGTCGAGGAGGTGGGAGCCGGCCAGGTGGCACTCGCCGTTTCTCAGCGCCGTAATCCCCCCGAGGCTCCCCACGTTCACCGAGGCGAGGGAAAAGCCGGGAAAGTGGAGGGAGAGGTCGCCCGACAAGAGATCGAGGCTTATGTCGTGACTACCTACCGCAAGTATTCCCCCCTCGATCTCGTCCTTCCTCTTGAGGATAAAGGCCGTGACCTTATCCCCCTTCATCAATCCCTCGGAAAGGGAGTCGATCTTTACGACGCCGTCGGCTCTCACCATCGTGGTGATGTTTCCCGCACCTCTTTGGAGGGGGGATGCGATGAGCCTCCCGTCGACGCTGGAGAGTCTCACCCGCAAAAACTCGTCGTCGCCGACTTTTGAGGGGATGTCCCTCAGGACTGTCGCCGTAACCCTCTCGTATGGGTACTCGTCCAGGCCCAGCATACTCGAGATCAGCGGCCTGATGACGTTGAAGTATGTCATCACAGCCGAGACCGGATACCCCGGAAGCCCCACGACCAGCTTACCCTTCACCTTCCCGAGTATCGTCGGCTTTCCGGGCATGATATTTATGCCGTGGACCAGAACCTCCCCGATATCGTCGATCACAGCCCTCGTGTAATCCTTAGTCCCGGCCGAGGAGCCTGCAATCACTATGACGATGTCGAAGCGGTCGATGTTGTTGAGGATCGCTTTCTTTATCCGGCCGAGGTCGTCGCCCACAACGGCGAGGCGATCCGTCTCGGCCCCGTCTTCCACCGCCATGGCGCCTATCACGGCAGAGTTCGATTCGTATACGGTGCCCTTTGCGAGGGGGCCGGAGTCAGGCTCCACAATCTCGTCTCCCGTGGGCACAAACAATATCCTCGGCCTTCTTTTGACCCTCACCTCGGTTCTGCCGACACCTAAAAGCGCCCCGATGTCGAAGGGCCTGATGATGTGTCCCCTGGGGAGCAGAAACTCCGTCGCCACCATGTCCTCCCCCATCGACCTGACGTGCTGGAAGGGGAAGGCGGCCCTTATTATTTCGACGGTCCCGTCGCCAGAGTCGTTTACGTCCTCGATCATTATGACGGCGTCCTTGTCGTCCGGGAGGACGTTTCCGGTGTTGATGAAGACGGCCACGCTTCCGATCTTGAGCCTCTTGGGCGACGGCTCGGACGCCCCGTAGGTGTCTTTCGCCGAGACGGCTATCCCGTCCATGGCGGCGGAGTGGTAGTTTGGGGAGGACTGGGCGGCAAAGACGGTCTCGGCCGTCACCCTGCCCAGCGCCTCGGTGCTCTTTATTACCTCGTTACCTATGTAGCCTTCGATGTCGAAATTCTTATACAGGATGGAGACCGCCTCATCGAGCGATCTCTTTTTCAGATATATATTTCTCGCAGTCCTGTTCATTTGCGCTCACAAAATTGATCTCACAAAATTTATTTCACAGAAGCGATACGCTTACCGTCTCTCCCTTGGCGATACCCTCCTTCATGGAGGGGATGCAGATGAGCCCAGTGCAACCGGTCATGATCGAGATCATCCCCGACTTTCCAAGAAGGGGAGTCGCAACGGGTAGGGCGCCGTCCGCCGAGGGCGCGACCTTCACCGGGATATAGTAATCGCGCCCCGGCGCCCCGGAGACGCTCCTATCTATCTTCGCCTCGACGATATGAGATTTGGCCGGGGGATCGGCAAATCCGCCGATCAGCCTTATGGTCGGCGCGACAAAGAGGAGAAAGACGATCAGGGCGCCGACCGGATGCCCGGAAAGCCCGAATATCGGGACATTGTCGACGATTCCGTATATGGTCGGCTTTCCGGGCCTTATCGACACCCCGTGGACAAGGACACCGGGGGAGTCCGACCCCTTGCCTTTGGCAATCTCGTCGATCGCCGAGAGGGTAAAATCCATGTTGCCCACCGAGCTCCCCCCCGAGAGGATGACCATATCGGAGGTCTCTGTGCCCCTCTTCAAAGCCTCCTTCAGGGAAGAGGGGTCGTCGCCAACGTTTTCCATAATTAAGGGGATTCCCCCGGCCTCGGAGACCCCGGCTGCGAGGGCGTATTTGTTTACGTCCCTGATCTGTCCCGGCTTCGGGGTATCCATCGGTTCCACCACCTCGTCGCCCGTGGAAAAGATAGACACCATCGGCTTCTTGAAGACATCGATCCGGGTTATCCCGACGCCGGTCAGGGCACCGATGTCGAAATATCGAAGGGGTATACACCCCCTTGCGATAAGGTCGCCCCTCTTCAGGTCTTCTCCGGGCATGACGATATTTTCGAGGTTGGAAATACCCCTTCTCACCTCGAGGGTGGTATCGTCGATGAGGTCGGTGTACTCCACCATGACCGCGCCGTCCGCCCCCACAGGTAACATCCCCCCGGTGACCACCTTTGCAGCCTCCCCTGGCGAAATTTTCAACGCCGCCCCTTCAGGAGCCGGCCCCACCGGAATCTCCCCCACGAGCTTCAGGTAGCAGGGGATGGAGGATGAGGCCCCGTGGGTGTCCTTCGAGACAACCCCGTAGCCGTCAACGATGGAGCGCCTGAAGTCGGGGAGATCGATCGGAGAAGGAATATCAGACGCGGGAATCCTTCCAAGGGCGTCTGTGGTTGGAATGGTCTCCGGGTCGGTTTTCCCCTCGAAATCCATCAGGATTTTGCGAAACTCCACCGGGGGCATCAATTTTAGAAAGGACTTTCTCATTGCCTTTGGCCGTTCGTGGGTGATAGTCCGTTGATGATATAATATCAATATCTCAAAAAGGGTAACTTAATATAATACCACAGAAGAAGCTTTAAAGGCAATAAAAACTTTGCCTCCGATGTTGAGTCCCATTTCGGAAAAGGAAAGCCGGGTGACGTCCACGTGGAAGATCTCCCCTGCGTCAACTGAGAGACCTATTATCTCGCCGTCCTTCCTTATTTCCGTGATCTCGCCCGAGAACTGATTCCTGGCGCTGGAGGATATTCGGTCTTTTGATATTATTATCTCCTTCGGATCGATAGAGGCATAATCCGCCCCTTCATCGAGCTTCGGAAGCTTGATGTCGACTCGGCCTGTGTTGAAAACAGGCTCGTCGCCGATCTTTTTGCATCTTCCCGAAAAGAAGTTCTTGACCGGCTCCCTGCTCGGCCTTCCGCTCATCAGGGTAAGGACTTTGCTCGACAGGCGGTACGCCTGACTTATGTTGTGGGTGGAAAAGATGATTGTGGTGTTGTATTTCCTGTTTATGTTGTCGATGATCTCCTCAATCTTTACGATGTTCAGCACGTCCACGTTGGCGGTCGGCTCGTCGAGGACCAGCACCTCGGGGCGGATGGCGATTCCCCGGGCGATCGCGACACGCTTGGTCTCGCCCCCGGAGAGATTCTTCGCGTGTCTCCTCGAAAAGTCGGACATGCCGACCATCTCGAGGGCTTCACGTATCCTGTCTAAAGCCTCCCTCCTGGGCATCCCCCTGTAGGAAAGGCCAAGGGCGACGTTTTTTTTGACCGATGTGTCAAACATCACAGGCTCCTGGTGGACGAGGACTATTCTCTTTCTCGTGGTATGGGGATCTGTGGCGGTAACCCCCTTCCCGTCGATCTTGATAGTTCCGGTCGTAGGCTGCTCGAGAAGCGAGAGGATCCGAAAGAAGGTGGTCTTGCCCGATCCGTTGGGGCCCACAAACGCGTATATCCCCCCCCTCTCGAACTCATAGTGGTCGATGTCGAGGACCTTGTGTCCGTTGTAGGCCTTGGTGATATTTTTGACTTCTATAATCGGCATAAGGCTCTCTATTTACCTCCCCTTCCTCGTAGTCTGTAGAGAAATATGTTGACAGCAAAGGATAGGGAGAGGAGGATGATCCCGAGCGCCAGTCCGAAGGCGAACTCCCCCTTGCTCGTCTCAAGAGCGATGGCGGTGGGGATGGTCCTCGTTAGTCCCTTGATATTGCCCCCGAGCATCATGGCGGCGCCCACCTCCGCCACAACCCTCCCGAAGCCGGCGACGACGGCGGCGAGATAACCGATTCTCCCCTCGAAGAGGACGGATCTGACCGATTGAAAGGGGGACGCTCCGAGGGTGAGGGACGTTTCCCTGATCTTCGGATCGATTCCCTGGGTTACGGAGATTGAGATGGAGGTAACAATCGGGTATGCCAATATGACCTCGCCTATGATGATGGCCCAGGGAGTAAAGAGGAGGTGTATAAAGCCGAGGGGGCCTCGATGGGACAAGAACGAGTAGCAGAAGAGACCCACCACAACGGTTGGAAGAGCCATAAGGGTGTTAAAGAGGGTAACGAGGGCGCCCTTTCCCCGAAAAGACTTGGTTCCGATAATGTATCCGGAAGGGACGCCGCAAACGGATGATAACAGCGTGGCTATGCTTGAGCAGTAGAGCGAAAGCCCAACAATTTCAAATACTTCCCTGTCAAAAGAGAAGATCAGGACAATCGCATGTTTGAGCCCGTTTAGAATGTAATCCATTAACTTCCTTTGAGGAATGAGCGCACTGCTCGTTACCCGCTAAACAAGACTACTTGGCGTCCGGCACAAAAAGGTCGTTGCCGTTTGAATCCTTGAAGTTGCCTATCATCTTCTGTACCTCCTTCGAGGTGATCCACTTGATGTACTTCATGGCTCCGTCGTAATTTACGTGGGGGTAGGTCTTCGGGTTAACGGCGATGACTCCGTAGGGATTAAACAGGATCGGATCACCCTCGACCATAACCGGGAAATCGATCTTCCCGTCCGCGGTAAAGGAGTTATACGTCGCCCGGTCACAGAGGGTGTAGGCCTTCTCGATGTCGTTCATCATAATGAGGGTGTCCGCCATGCCCCGCCCGGTCTCCATATACCACTTCTGGCCTTTAGGATTGACCCCTGAGAGACCCCAGATGGTGAGCTCCTTGACGTTCGTGCCGGAGTTGTCGCCCCTCGATACGAAGACGACGTTAGATTCCGCGATCTTCTTGAAGGCCTCCGTGGGGGACTTCATCCCCTTGATCCCGGCCGGGTCGTCCTTCGGGCCGACGATAACGAAGTCGTTGTACATAACATCTCTTCTGTTCACTCCGTATCCGTCCGCAATGAACTTGTCCTCAAGTTTCCTGGCGTGGACCATGACGACATCGGCGTCGCCGTTTCTGGCGATCTCGAGCGCCTTTCCGGTGCCGACGGCGATTACGTATACCCTTATACCGGTTTTCTTGGTGAAGTCAGGATGAATGAGGCCGAAGAGTCCCGTGTTGTCGGTGCTGGTGGTGCTTGCAAGGATCAGGGTCTCGGCTGAAAAAGCGATACCGGCAAACGCCATGAAGCAAACCATGGCCGAGATGGTCAAGATAGATAAAAGCCTTTTCTTTTTCACAACATACCTCCATAAAATGAGTTTAGAAATTGCCCGATTTTGGAGGGAGAAAGGAGCTGCATCTTTTTATTGAAAAGTGCGGACGGATCAATGAAATTTAATCCACCACACAGCTGTTCAAAAAAAAACGTACCGTGCGGTACGTGGAAGCGTGGTTTCCCACAACTATTCTCCTTTCCAAGCACGGGGGGCACGGCCGTTTCCAACCGTACCTTATCGTCCTTCCACCGTAGGTCTTTGGGTATAAGCTTCAATAAAGGGAGGCGATTATTTCAGCCGCCCCCTTATAAACGCTTCCATCATGATGGCTCCGCATTATAACGGACCCAGATCACGACAGCCCCCCCTTAGGTGTGAAGGATCGGAGAACTGAATTGTTTTGTTAAAAAGATAATAGTGAATAAATCTAAGATTGTCAAGACTTTTCAAAATATTCTAAACTTTTTTTTAACGAAGTCGCTTAAAATAGTGAGCAAAAAAATCTGCGCAATATTCTTCACAATTCGACGTCTTCATATTATAATAAAGGATTGTAATATAAAACCGGGGGGAAAAGCTTGTGGATGACCTGAAGTCCTTTATCATCTTCCTGACGATATTCTTGGGAGTCTATTTCTCAATGAACTTCTACGTCCTCTTGAAGGGGAACCTGGCGCTCCAGCTCAAAGGGACTCAATTTTTGATATATGTTCTCCTTTTCGCGGCCGTGTCCCTGACATTTCCGGCCGGCTTCTTTATAAGGAGGATGGCGGAAAATGACGTATCACCCATTTTAAGCTGGATAGGCTCCCTGTGGCTCGGGGCGGTGGTTTACTTCTTCCTGATAGGGCTCGCCGTCGATCTCGTGAGGTTTTTCAACTATATCTTCTCATACATCCCGGAGGTTTTTTACAGGAACCAGCCCGTCATTGGGAGGACGCTCTTTGTGTTGATATTTATGGCGGTGTCCACCGTGATATTAGCGGGATACCTCCACTCGAAGGACGTCAAGGTTAGAAGGCTCGATCTCGCGGTGGACGGGCTTACGGTCGATTCAAATCCGCTGAGCATCGTCTTCGTGTCGGACATACACCTCGGGAGGTTGATAGGCGAAGATCGGCTCAGGGATATAGTTGAGCTCGTAAACGGGGAGAATCCCGACATCGTCCTGATCGGGGGGGACCTCTTCGACGAGGAGGTGGAGGGGCTTTTTCACCTGAAGGATACGCTCTCGACCTTAGATGCCAAATACGGGACCTTCGCGGTTCTCGGAAACCACGAGTTCTACAACGGGCCGGATAGATCGACCCGATTCATGGAAGCCGCCGATATCAGGGTCCTGAGGGACAAAGCTGTGACCGTCCCCGGGGTCGTCAATATCGTGGGGCTTGACGACTACTCCGACGGTTGGGGCAGGAGGGAGAGGGGCGATAAGACCTTGAGGGAGATTATCGGCAAAGGGGATGAAAGTCTCCCGACCGTCCTTATGACGCACACCCCCGTCTACCTCGACAGGTTCGCAGCGCTGGGCGTCGACCTGGCACTCTTCGGTCACACGCACAACGGCCAGTTTTTTCCCTTCAACCTCGTCACCGACTCGATCTTCAAGCTGAGCTACGGGTACGGAAGGGTGGGGGATATGCACGCCTACGTGAGCAGCGGCGCCGGGACGTGGGGGCCTCCCATAAGGGTTCTGACGGACGTTGAGATCGTAAAGATCACCTTGTCTGCGGGGAAAAATTAGGCGGGGCGAAATCTCTCTCGGTTTAGATATTGACTAAACGTGCTTCAAGATAAACAGGAGGTTGGATATGCCTATCGTCATCTTGGGCGGGAAGTAGGCAGCGCTGTAGTGTCCCGCCGGAAACGGCATGTATATCTCCCTGAAGTTTTTCCCGCCCACCTCGTTTTTGGTGAAGAACTCCCGCTGCTTGCTCGAGTAGCGGTAGAGGAGGACCGGGTCCTGTCTCGCTTTGACCGCAAGCACCGGGATGTTTATCTTGTTTACGAACTTCATCGGATCGACCACGGGCCAGAGCCTCTCCACATCCATGCCGGTTATTTTGAGGTCCTCCACAAGCCCCGCCCTTACGTAGTTCGCCTCGATGTTGTCCGGGTCCATGATGAAGTCTCTCAAAAATCCCCCGGAGAGATTTATGATTGCGGCCTTAAAGATCGACTCCGGGATGTCTTTGACAAGCTCCGGGTCCTCCCTGGATAAAAACTCCCTGTACTCAAAGGCGTAGGCGACCGACATTATGGTAAAAGTGGAGCCAATGCTCGCGCCGATCACCCCTATCCTCGTAAATCCGCTTTTGATGAGATAGAGGAGCCCCCCCAGGATGTCGGAGATCCCCTGGCTGAAGGAGTAGAGGGTCTCGTGCATGTTTGCGGAAAAGAGCCTCTCCCCCGGGACCATCTCCGTGTCGGTCGGGTCGTGGCGCTTTCCGTGGTAGGGGTGAACCATCTCGATGGCGGTGTACCCGAATTTGTTGAGGAGCCTTCCCATCGTGGCGAAGGCCCGCTCCTCCGCCCTCAAGTTAGTAAGTATTATGACCGCCTTGTCAAGTCGTTTCCTCCCCTTTTTTGTCCTCTCGGGATAGATGTGCGCCCTGACCGTGTTGTTTGTCTCGAAGGGAGATTCGATCTTAGACCTGAATGTAAGGAGGCCGTTCGCCCTCGCATCGATAAGTCCTTCAATCGAGGTGGGTTTGCCCCCCTCGTCTTCGACGGTAAACTCGGTATCCGGCCCCGGAAAGAGGATCTCCGGGAGCCTCGTCTTGAAGGACTTTAACTCCCTGTCGTAGTCGGCTCTCGTCATCTCGGAGCCGTCCTCTTTTATTCCCCAGGTTCCCCGCTTCGGGACGGGACGCTCCCTCATCGCCTGGAGCTTCAGGTCGTGGGCCCTAACCCCCCTCTCGAAGCTCCTCTCCCTTATAACGTCCATCAGCAGGTCAAAATAGCTGTACCGGTTTTCTCTCTTCTTTGCCAATGTATCTCGATTACACGTCTTTAAAATATTAGTTATCTATCCCCGACTACTCCATCCCCTCGATGAGATTCCTCGCGTTTATCCCCAGGTCTTTTATATAGTATCCCCCCTCGAGGAGGGCGTAGCGACGCCCTTTCGCGTGCTTCTCCGAATACTCCTTCACCAGCTCCCCGATGGTCCTGTAGTCCTTGGTGTCGAGAGTTCCGCCCCAGTCCTTGACGTACCTGTCGAAGCCGGCGCTGACGCAGACGATGTCGTAGGGGGCGGACTTTTCGAGTCCCTCCTTTGTCATGGCAAGAAACTCCAGGGCGTAGTTGGACTGGACGTTGACGACCGTGACGTCGTCGCGTCCCTTGAAGAAGTTGTCGGTGCCGTCGCCGAAGTGGAGGTCGATGTCGAGTATCAGCGCCCGCTCTATCTTCTTCTGAACGATGAGTTTTTCGACGGATATGGCGGTGTTGTTGAAGAAGCAGAAGCCCCAGTTGCTGTCCGGGCTCGCGTGGTGGCCCGGGGGTCGGATAAGGCCGAAGGCGGGCGTTCCCTCGATGGCGATCTCCGATGCGGCGATGGCGCCCCCGGCGGACAAAAGGGCCGTCTCGTAGCGCTCTTTGTCCCTCTTTTCCGACTCGATAAGGCGCATCTTGTGAACCAACAGGATGTCCGCATCAATGGCGGGCTTCGGCGTAACGAACTTGTAGCCGTGGGCGGAGAGCTCCTTGTGTATCGACTTTACCCTCTCCGGCACCTCCACTGAGGCCGTTGGGTAGTCCGTGAGGTACCTGTCGTGATATACGATCTTTGTCTTCGGCATCGATCTACCTCCCCGCAATGTATGTGGTTAGTCATACCGGCAAGTTACCAAGATAAAGTCGGAGCGGCCTTTTACACGGCTTCATCATTGTCGGCGGCTAAGATCTCGATCCCCCTATCAGTTCAAAATCAAGAACGGCCGAATATATGTGATATCAATATATCATTTTTCCAACGGTCAATCGAAATATCAATCAAAAAAGAGCTTCATCTCCCTCAATCGCTTCAAGTCCGACAACAGCTCCTTTATAGATGTATCGGTAACGATCCTGCCGTTCTCCATCACCACCGCCCTCGTGGCGAGGTCGGATGCGAGTTTGACGTCGTGGGTGATGATGAGCTTGGTCTTGTCGATATTGTTTATGATCTTCTTGAGGCTGTGGACTCCCTCCGGGTCGAGGTTTGCGGCGGGCTCGTCGAAGGCTATGATGTCAGGCTCCATCGACAGGATCGTGGCGATGGCGGCCCGCTTCTTTTCACCGTGACTCAGGTGATGGGCGGAGCGATCTTCAAGGCCGGAAAGCCCCATGGCGGAGATCGCCCCCCTTACCCTCCGCTCTATCTCATCTTCGTCAAGCCCCATGTTGTTCGGCCCGAAGGCCACGTCCTCGTAGACGGTGGGGCAGAAGAGCTGATCCTCCGGATTCTGAAAGACTATGCCGATCTTCTTCCTGACGTCGCGGACGCTCTTCTCAGTGAGACTAATGCCGGAGATCTCTACCTTCCCCTTTGGCATGATGAGGCCGGGGAGCGTGTGGAGGAGGGTCGATTTTCCGGCGCCGTTTCTCCCCAGGATTGCCACCGACTCCTTTCGCTTGACGGCAAGGTTTATCCCAAAAAGGGCGTCGGTCCCGTCCGGATATGTATATGATACGTCCTCGATGACAATGTCGTAACCGTCTCTCGATAGCCCCATCCCTCTCCCCTTTGTCTCGCCGTCGGTCGAATTTTGTTTTGGTGACTTCATATCGGCGGTATCCCAAAGGCCCCGTTGATCCTTATGACGATCGTTGTCAAGAGGACGAAAATGATGAAGAAATAATCCTTTGGCATGAGTTTTCCCGTTTGTCTTGTTGTAAGGCCCGTGTCGTAGCCCCTCGCCTTCATCGCGAGGAAGGTCCTCTCCCCCCGCTCCATGCTCCTGACGAAGATGGCGCCGATAATATACCCGATGATGTTGGAGTGCCATATCCACCTCCCGCCGTAGAGGCGGGCGTCCCGGGCCCTGGATATCTTTTCCGCCTCGTCGATGAGGATGAAGATGTAGTGGTACATAAAAGAGAGGGCGTCCGACAGGAAGTGTGGAAACCTCAGCTCCTTCAAGGCCACGATGACGTCGGAAAAGGGGGTGGTGGATATCAGAAAGCTCAAGAAAAGGACCGAGAGGATTGATTTGGCGGTGACGTTAAAGAGGATCAGGGCCCCCTTTTCGGAGACATCTATTGCCGTAAAACCGATCGGAACCGTGAGTATTGTATCGCCCCCCTTGACGATCGGCGCCGCGAACACCGCCACGGCGATAAAGGGGAGGACCAGAGCCAGCCTTTTGATGAAGAAGGTTATGGGGATTTGGGAGACGAGAATCATGGCAAGGGCGATTGTCAGGTAGAGGAAGAATGACACCGTCTCCGTCGGGGGGGTTGTAACTATAACGAGCACGATTGCGGTCAGCGTAATAATCTTCGCCTTCGGATTGAGCCTGCGTATAGGGCTCTGGATGTGGCTTTCCACGTCGATGAAGTGGTGTTTCAAAAATCTCCCCCTGAAATGGCGGCGAAATATCTAAGTGGCAAAGTGGCGAATTGATGAATTGGCATTATATATTTTTTTGATCGGTTTTAGCAAGTTTTTTGTGTAAATAGTCTTAAATGATTTCCATTTTAATTGTCTTTTACCCTTCCCTGTGGGATAATGAAAAAAGGTGGGCGGGGCGGTTTGATTTGCGTTTTGATTTGTTGATTTGATATCTAATCGATTTAACAGGCTCCATTTCCACCGATGTTTAGTTGGATCTCTTATCTCGACCTAAAGACCCATGTATAGACTCCCATCTCCAAAGGCGGACCTTGTTCTGATCCACCCCCCCAGCGTCTTCGACTTCAGGAAGAGGAAGATCCTCTTCGGGCCGATAAGCGACGTAGTGCCATCGACGCCCGCCTTCGAGATGTACCCGATAGGATTTTCGTCGATCTCGGAGCACCTTTCCAGAAACGGTGTTTCGGTAAGGATCGTAAACCTCGCCTACCTGATGCTGACCAGAGATGATTTCGACGTAAGGGAGTTCCTCTCACGGCTCAGGGCGAGGGCCTTCGGGATCTCCCTCCACTGGCTCCCCCACGCCCACGGGGCGGTGGAGCTGGCAAGGCTGTTGAAAGAGCTTCATCCCGAGGTGCCGGTGATATTTGGGGGCTATTCGTCCACCTATTTTCACGAGGAGATCATCGAGTATCCTTACGTCGATTTCGTGGTGAGGGGCGACTCTACCGAGAGGGCGCTCCTCTCCCTCATGCGGTCGATTAAAAACGAAGAAGGAGCCGCCGGGGGGCTTGACGACATCCCGAACCTTACATGGGTGAACGGAAACGACATCAGGGTCAATGACGAGCTAATCGTGGAGGAGAGCCTGAACGATTTTTCCAACAACTACCTCACCCTCTTCAGGAAATCGATCAAGTATTTCGATATAAAGGGGATGACCCCCATCTACGACTGGTGGAGCTACCCGATAACCATGATGGTGACCTGCAGGGGGTGCCGGGAGAACTGCGTTATCTGCGGGGGATCGAACTTCGCGATGAGAAAATTCCTGGGGAGGAGGGCTGTCGCCTTCAGGGACCCGGAGCTCGTCGCACGGGATATTTTATCGCTGTCCCGCTTCACGTCCGCCCCGATATTCGTGGTGGGGGATCTCCTCCAGCCGGGAACCGACTACGTGGAAAGGCTTGTAAGAAAGACAGGCAGGTGGAAGGTAAAAAACCAGATGGTCTTCGAGCTCTTCAATCCCGCGCCGGAGGATTTTTTCGATAGGATCTCGACCGCCTTTCCGAACGTCAACTACGAGATATCCCCGGAGACCCACGACGACGCGGTCAGAAAGCTCTCCGGCAAAAACTACGGAAGCGGCGCGATGGAGGACAGCATAGGCTGGGCGTTGAAGAACGGCGCCGGGAAGTTCGACGTCTTCTTTATGATAGGGATCCCCGGACAGGACGAGAAGTCGGTCATGGAGACGGTGGAGTACGGCGGGCAGTTGATGGAGAGGTTCGGGAAGAGGCTCTCCCCCTTCATATCGCCGCTGGCCCCCTTTGTCGACCCGGGGAGCATCGCCTTCGAGAGGCCGGAGAGGCACGGCTACAGGATATTCTTCAGGAGTTTTTCCGAGCACGTTAAGGCGCTGAGCGCCCCCTCGTGGAAATATATGCTCAACTACGAGACGAGGTGGCTCACGAGAGACGAGATAGTTTCGGCAACGTACACATCCGGGGCGAGGATGAACGAACTGAAGCTGAAGAGCGGCCATATAGATCGGGAGACATATCTCGACGTCAAGGGACGCCTCGAGAGGGATGTGAGGCTCATGTCGTATATAGACGAGATTTACGATGAGGGGAGGGGCGGCGTCGATGAAATCGAGGCGGATCGGATAATGACCGAGAGGGGGATAGACCTTGACGATATCGGGATCGTCTGTGGCGAGGGGGAGATAAAGTGGCCCGTGGCCAGGTCCGGCTTCAGGTTTATGAACATCGGCCTTGCCGTTATTTTCGAGGTGGTAAAGAGGTTTGTCGGCAATCTGTTTTCGAAGTTAGGTTGATAATATAAAAGATTAGATTTGAAAAGCGGGAGAGAGATAGGTGTAGTCTGCTTTAAAAAAGTCTTCAGAGGGTTGGAGGTCTTAATCTATATTTTGTATATCAATTATGTAGGGAGGACAAAATGAGTGACAAGCCTGTGGGTGCAGGAATGTTTCAGGTGAACGAGGACGAGGAGATCTGGGGATTGAACAGACGCTTTATTCTCTTTTCAAACGCCCTTTTTACCAACATCTTTGAGAGGATGGAGACAATATTGGGCCCTGTCGCGAAGCGCCAGATATATGAGGTGGGGTATTCATCCGGAAAGCTCGGGGCGGAGAGGTTGAAGCCTATCTTCAACGGGGGGATAGAGCAGTTCAAGCAGCATGTAAATCTCAGTCAATCGCTGGGATGGGGAAAGATAACCAAGGTGGAATACGACGAGAAGACGGGCGTGGCGGCCCTGGAGTACCCGAACACGTGGGAGTCGGAGGGGTACAAGGAGCTTCTCGGCGATAAGAGTCCGGGAGTGGTAACCTGCTTCATGTCTGCGGGAATAGCGGCGGGGGCGATATCGGGGGCGTTGGACGTGGAATACGAGTGTGAGGAGGAGCTCTGTGTCAGCAAGGGGGACGATATTTGCAGGTTCGTGCTGACGCCGATGGGGGAGAAGAGGAAGGTTATAAGGTAGGGATAAAACGGCGGCTCAAAAGGGGGCTTGGGGGCTATTCTCCGAGCCCCTTTTGTATTGGCCGGGTCGACAAAAATATTATCCTTGCACAAATCGCGAATATATGATAGACAAGATATTTTAGCGGAGATAAACTTTTTAAGGAAGCTTCGTTTGGGAGCGGGTAACGGCAGCCGGGCGATTTTATTAAAATTTTAAATTGGAGAATTGAGAGAGCTCGTATGGCAGAGACAAAAAAATATACCCCCACAGAGATCGAATCCCGCTGGCAGAGATACTGGGAGGAGAACGAGGTCTTCAAGGTAAAGAGGGACGAGAAGAGGGAGAAGTACTATATCCTCGAGATGTTTCCCTATCCCTCGGGGAAGATCCATATGGGCCACGTGAGGAACTACACGATCACAGACCTCGTCGCCCGTTACAAGATGATGAAGGGTCTGAACGTCATGCACCCGATGGGGTGGGACGCCTTCGGGATGCCGGCGGAGAACGCCGCCATCGAGAGCGGGGTTCATCCCGCCAAGTACACCTACGGGAATATCGACTACATGAAGAAGCAGCTCAAGGAGATGGGATTTTCCTACGACTGGGACAGGGAGCTCGCCACCTGCGACCCGGAATACTACCGCTGGGAGCAGTGGCTCTTCGTAAAGATGTTCGAGGAGGGACTCGCCTACCAGAAGAAGTCCTTCGTCAACTGGTGCGAGTCGTGCCAGACGGTCCTCGCCAACGAGCAGGTCATTTCCGGGCGGTGCTGGCGCTGTGACGAGGAAGTCGCTCAAAAAGAGATAAACGGCTGGTTCTTCAAGATAACCGAGTTTGCGGACGATCTCTTGGACGAGCTCGACAATATGGTCGACGATTGGCCCGAGCGGGTGATAGCCATGCAGAAAAACTGGATAGGTAAAAGCTACGGGGCCGAGATAAGATTCCCCCTCGATAAGGTGGTGGAGGGCTACGACGACATAGGCGTCTTCACGACCAGGCAGGACACGGTATTCGGCGCAACGTTCATGGTCCTTGCGCCGGAGCACCCCCTGACCACAGCCCTCTCCAAGGGGACTCCGGAGGAGAAGAGCGTCAGGGATTTTGTGGACAGGATGCTCGTTACCGACAAGATAAAGCGGTCGTCCGAGGACTACGAGAAGGAGGGGGTGTTTGTGGGGGCGTACTGCAAGAATCCCTTCACCGGGGCGAGGATGCCGATCTACGCCGCAAACTTCGCACTTATGGAGTACGGCACCGGGGCGGTCATGGCGGTTCCCGCCCACGACCAGCGCGACTTCGAGTTTGCCAAGAAGTACGATCTCCCGATAATCGTCGTCATCACTCCCGAAGACGTGGAGCTTAAAGGCGACGAGTTGGAGGAGGCTTACATCGACGACGGGATATTGATAAACTCGGACAAGTTCAACGGCACCGAAAACAGAAAGGCGATGGACGACATCGTGGCCGACCTCGAGAAGATGGGCCTGGGTAAAAAAACCGTAAACTACAGGCTTCGCGATTGGGGGATATCGCGCCAGCGCTACTGGGGGGCGCCGATCCCGATAATCTACTGCAAGGAGTGCGGCGTGGTTCCGGTCCCGGAGGAGGACCTCCCGGTCGTTCTCCCCACGGAAGTCAACCTCAAGGAGGGGGGAGGGTCACCCTTAAGCGACTACGACGATTTTTTCAAGGTCGAGTGCCCCTCCTGCGGCGGGGAGGCGAGGCGGGAGACCGACACGATGGATACCTTTGTGGAGTCCTCCTGGTACTACGCCAGGTTTTCCTCCCCCGGCTACGAGTTGGGGATGGTCGATAAAAAGAGGGTGGACTACTGGCTCCCGGTGGACCAGTACATCGGCGGTATAGAGCACGCAATCCTGCACCTCCTCTACTCGAGGTTCTACAGCCGGGTTATGAAGAGGTTCGGCCTGGTGAAATACAAGGAGCCGTTCACCAGGCTTCTCACCCAGGGGATGGTAATTAAAGACGGCGCCAAGATGAGCAAGTCCAAGGGGAACGTTGTAGACCCGGCCGATATGATAAATAAGTACGGTGCCGATACCACGAGGCTCTTCGTCCTCTTCGCCTCGCCGCCGGAAAAGGAGCTCGAGTGGAGCGATCAGGGGGTCGAGGGATCGTTCAGGTTTCTGGGGAGGCTCTGGCGGATTGTAATGGAAAACCTCGACATCGTAGAGGGGGCGAAATCGGCATCCAAGAAGGACGGGGAGGAGCTATCCGACGCCGGCAGAAATTTGCAAAGAAAGATGCACCAGACTATAAGGAAGGTGACGGAGGATATCGACAACAGGTTTCACTTCAACACCGCAATCGCCTCGGTGATGGAGCTGGTAAACGAGATGTACACTTTCGCCTCGAAGATAGGAGACGAGAGGAACTTGAGCGATTCGGACGCCCTTGTCTTCAGGGAGTCGGCAGAGGCCGCGATACTTCTCCTCTCTCCCGCCGTGCCCCACATTGCGGAGGAGCTCTGGGAGGCAGTGGGAAACGAGCCGAGCGTCGTCAATGTCCCGTGGCCAGTCTACGACGAGGAGCTCGCCCGGGAGGAGGAGATTACCATAGTGGTTCAGATAAACGGCAAGGTAAGAAGCAGGCTTGTCGTGGGCGCGGGAATCTCCGAGGAAAAGGTGAAGGAGAAGGCCCTCATGGATGAAAAGGTGAAAAGGTACACCGACGATGCGGAGATAAAGAAGATGATCGTGGTTCCCGAAAAGCTGGTCAATATCGTGGTGGCCAAGTGAGTTGAGGGGATGGGGGGGTGTGGGTTGTGGGGGGGTGTCAAGGAGGCCGTTTTGAGGTGTAATGTTGATTGGTGATTGGTGATTAGTGATTTGCCTAAATCTTTCAGGGTTTGTATGTTTGAGGGCTTTCCAATAGACTCCTTATCGGCCGGCCGACAGCCGACCGATAGCCGACCGATAGCATATTCCGGCTTTGCAAAATGACGAAGATCTACAACAGTTACAGGGAAATAGATAAAGACCTGAAAGACGGGAGGTTTCATCCCGTCTATTTTTTTTACGGTGAGGACGAGCACCTGATAAGGGAGTACGAGGGGAAGATAAAGAGGGCCGTCCACGGGGAGGGGGCGGGAGGGGGGCTGATGCACGAAACCTTCTACGGCGGAGAAGACCCGATGGTGGAGATCGTAAACAGCGCCATGACGCTCCCGATGCTTATTGCCGGCGGGTCGAAGAAGACCCTGGTTGTCAGGAACGCCGAGAGGCTCGCCAAAAATGATGTTGACATCCTCGTATCCTACGTAGATGATCCGAACGACTCTACGATCCTCTTTGTCTCGGCAAAGGGCTTTGCGGAGCAGAGGAGCAAGTCCCCGCTGAAGATGCCCCCGGGGAAGCTCAAGGGACTGCTCAATTCGTCGGCCGTTGCCACCTTCGAGAAGATGAAAGAGGGGGAGGTAAAAAATTGGGTCGTCAGGAGGTTACGCGACGAGGGGAAGACGGCCGACCCGGAGGTCCTCGACACGATCATCGATTTTCTGGGGGGCGACCTGTCGGCGGCCTCGGCCGTGGTAGAAAAGCTGATCGTATTTCTCGGGGATGACCAGAGGCTTACGTTTGAGGATGTGGAGAATATGATTCCCGACCTCAAGGTTCACTCCGTCTTCGAGATGTCGGACGCCCTGTCGCTGGGGGACGCGGGGGGCGCCATAAAGATGATAGAGAAGATGCTTCTGGGCGGAGCAAAACCGGTCGAGCTCCTGGGGATAATAAGGTGGCATTTCGTCAGGCTCTGGAGCCTGAAGGTCGCGGTGGACGGGGGGGAGAGCGCACGGAGCGCCGCCGGGGCTTTGAAGATACCATCTTTTGCGCTTGGGAAATATGTCGATCAGATAAACAGGATATCCAACGAGTCGTTTCGGGAGATATTGAAGAAGCTCTTCGAGACGGACAGGCTTTTGAAGAGCGGCTCCCTCAAAGAGAAGATGGTCATCGACAAGATGGTTCTCGATATTACGTCGGTGATGCGTTGATTTTTAGGCTGTCGTTTCGATGTCGCTTTATGATTTGTGCGGGCTGATCCCGAAACGGGTCTTGGATGGTTTTAAATAGACTGAGGGCCCGGTTAGGCGGCGAGGTAGCGTTTGCAGGAGAGATCGAAGGAAGCCGCATCAACTCGGGAGCTGAAGGGACGGCCTGTTTAAAATGCCGGTCAATTGTCGCCCGTCTCTATTCAGCGCCGAAACCAAAAGATACCCTGGATGATCTAAAAAATAAGCGGACGGCCCTTTGATCGGAGAGACGGCATTGACAGCGACCGGTGAATGAGGCCACGGAAAATAAGGATTTGAAGAGGCGGCCCAATCAACGGCCTGTCTTAATTACAGGGAACTAAAATAAGGCCACGGACATTTGGGATATGAACTAACGGCCCGTCAATCATCAAAACGGTTTTGACAACTACCAATGAAGAGGGCAACAGACAATTGAGATATGAACGGACGGCACGGTTATGCGGCGGAATCCCCGAGGGAGTTAAATTTCCTCTGGAGACGGGATATCTTCCTCGAAGCGTTCCCCTTGTGGATCACGCCCTTTGAGACGGCCTTGTCGATCGAGACTATTGCGATGTGCAGATTATCCTTTGCCTCATCGAGGTTTTTTTCATCGATCGATTTCAGAAACTTCTTTATGTAACCCTTCATGGTGCTTTTTACATGCCTGTTTTTGATTCTGCGCTTTTCGCTCTGACGCATCCTCTTGAGGGCGGATTTATGAATAGCCAAGCTCTTTTTACCTCCATCTTATTGAGAATAAGAGATTTAATTTCATAGAATAAACGATAGTTTTTGTTTTGTCAAGAAAAAACGTGGAAGAGAGCGCTGAAAAATTAAAAGGGGACGGTGAAAACTCCCGGATAGTCAGGGCCGCGGGAGTCGTTGGTACGGCGACCCTGGGGAGCAGAATCCTTGGATTCGTGCGGGATATGGTCACGGCCTTCTTCTTCGGGACCGGAAACGCCGCCGACGCGTTCTTCGTCGCCTTCACGATCCCGAACCTATTAAGGAGGCTCTTCGCCGAGGGAACTATGACGGTCTCCTTCGTCCCGGTCTTCACGGACTACCTCGTAAACAGGGGGAGGGACGAGGCCTTCAGGGTGGCGAGGATCACCATGACTATCCTCAGCATCGTGCTGGTCGTCATAATCCTAATCGGGATAGTATTTTCCCCAGAGATAGTATTTCTCTTCGCGCCCGGCTTCAAGGGGGATCCCTTAAAGTGGGAGCTTACGGTTGACTTAACCAGAATAATGTTTCCCTACATCCTGTTTGTCTCCCTCACCGCCCTGGCGATGGGGGTCTTGAACAGCATGGGGCACTTTCTCGCCCCCGCCTCCGCACCGATTTTACTCAACGTGGCCATGATAGGGTCGATGTTTTTGATAAGCCCCCTGATGAAAAGGCCAATCGTCGGGCTGGCCTGGGGGGTGATAATCGGCGGTCTGCTCCAGGTTCTGCTTCAGGTCGGCCCGCTCATCAGGAGGGGAGTGACCTTCAGGCTAAGCCTCAATTACAGCCATCCCGCGGTCAAGATGATCCTGAAGCTGATGCTGCCGGCGGTGTTTGGCGCATCGATCTATCAGCTGAACGTTGTGGTCATAAGGCTTCTGGCCTCCATGCTGGAGCCGGGGAGCGTCTCGTATCTCTACTACGCCGACAGGCTCGCCCAGTTCCCGCTGGGGATATTCGCCGTGGCGATAGGAACCGCGGTGCTGCCCAGCATGTCCAAGATGGCGGCCACCGGCAGGATCGACGAGCTGAAGGAGACGTTTACCGATTCCCTCTCGATAGCCCTCTTTATAACGATACCCGCGGCGGTGGGACTTATCGTTCTCCGGGTGCCGATAATCAGCCTGCTGTTTTACAGGGGCGAGTTCGACTACTCGTCGGTTGTATCGACGGCGGAGGCCCTCCTTTACTTCTCGATCGGGCTTCCGGCGGTCAGCGGTGTCAGGGTTATGGCCAACGGATTTTACGCCCTAAAGGATACGGCGACGCCGGTCAAGATCGGGGCGGTGTCGATCGCCCTGAATATCGTCCTGTGTTTCCTCTTAATGGGGCCGTTGAGGCACGGCGGTCTTGCCCTGGCGGTGTCGGTCGCCGCGTTTCTCAACGCCTTTTTGCTCCTTTACGTCTTTAGGAGGAGGGAGGGGAGACTGAGATTGAGGCGTCTTTTCGTCTCCCTCGTAAAGACAACGATTGCGTGCACCGCCATGGGGGCATCCTCCATGTTCGTGGCCTCCTTCTTTGACTGGGAGCTTAAGGGGCAAATATTAAGCAAGCTTATCTTTATCACCGCGGCGATAGTCGTGGGCGTTCTCGTTTATACGGCCGTGACGTATCTTATGGGATCACGGGAGCTGAAGGGGATAGCGAAACCGATAAAGGAAAAACTGAAAATTGGGAGTTGATCTGGAGAAAAAAATGAAAGATATTAAAAATGTCGAGATTTTTTTAACGCCTTTCGGATGGATGGGGGTTGTCTCCTCCGGGGCGGGGATAATGTTGAGCGTGCTCCCCCGCCAGGATAGAGGGGATGTTGAAAAGAGGCTGAAATCGTACATGGGAACGGAGACACTTGAAGCGGGGGAGGTCGATTCAGGCGGTGAGATCGAGGAGGCGATGAGGAGGTTTTTCGGTGGCGGGGCGGTTGACCTGACGAAATTCTCGCTCGACTATTCAGGAATTTCCCCGTTCTTCGTGAGGGTCTACGAGGTCGTGAGGGGAATCGATCGGGGAAGGGTGATGAACTACGGAAAAGTGGCACAGGCCGCTGGAAGCCACGGAGGGGCGAGGGCGGTGGGATCGGCCATGGCGAGAAACCCGTTCGCCCCGTTCGTTCCGTGCCATAGGGTGGTGGGGAAAGACGGAGACCTCGTGGGATTCGGGGGCGGAAACGGGGTCGAGATGAAGGAGAGGATGTTATCCTCAGAGGGGATAGAGGGGAGGTCGGGGTCGAAGTTTCGCGTTCGGCTGGAGTTTTTCGCCTCCAAATAGCCTGTATATGCAGTTCGAATTGTGCTATACTATGTCGAGAAAAAATAATTAGGGGGATGCCTATGTCTAAACTCAAGATGTTAATCTACCTGTCGGCGGTATTGATGTTATTATTGTCCACGGCGCTTTTTGCCGTCGATAATTCAAAGGTGCCGACGCAGGACGAGATTGTTGGATGGCTGGACGAATTCTGCAGGTTCGACAACAGGAGGCCGGGCGAGCCGGGGGGGCACGCCGGTGAGGACTTCGTATACAGGAAGTTTCAGGAATTCGGCCTTGAAAACGTCAGTAAGGAGCCGGTAAAAATCACCGTCTGGCGCGCCAAGGATTGGTCCCTTAAGGTCCAGACGGAAGGCGGGGAGGAGGAGATACCGACCTTCTATACGCTCAATACCGGCTTCACGCCGAAAAAGGGTTTAAGCGCCGAGCTGGTTTACGTGAATAGCGGCTCCGAGGAGGATTTCAACACGATCGACGTGGCGGGAAAGATCGCGGTCATAGATATGGAGTTCGCGACTCTTCCGCTCCTGCCTCTGATGCTGCTTAAGGGTTACTACCTATACGACCCGGAGGACACCTACAAATGGTGGGCGGCTCAGCCTGCCTGCTGGGTGAGGAAGAACTGGAACGTTGACAAGGACACGTCCAAGAGCGCCTACGAGCTCGCCAAAAAAAGCGGTGCGTTGGCGGTGGTCTGGATATTGAAGGATCAGCCCGCCAACGTGGTCACCCACTACGGCCCCTATGACGGTGTGATGAAGGATTTACCCGCCCTTTACGTGGGAAGGGACGACGGGGCGAGGCTGAAAGGGATGCTGGCTGCGGGGAGCCTTAACGGCACATTGATTCAGACAGGGACCAGGGCCCCTGGAGTTATGCACAACGTCCACGGTATACTTCCGGGAAAGTCGGACGAGATTGTCCTCATTACCTCCCACCACGACTCGCCGTTCAAGGGATACATAGAGGACGGCACCGGTATCTCCATGGTCCTCGCTCTGGCTAAGTACTTCTCTCAAGTTCCGGTGGAGGAGCGGGAGAAGACGATGGTCTTTCTGGCATCGGCGGGACACTTCTACGGCTCGGAGGGGATAGAGACCTGGCTTGAAAATCACAGGGAGGATATCGCCGACAGGACCGTCATGAACCTCAACATAGAGCACGTCGCCGCAAAGGAGTTTGTCGAGGACAAGAACGGGGATTATAACTACACCGGAAAGCCCCAGCTCAGGGGGATATTCATCGACAACAACGATCATATGAAGGATGCGATAGGGGAGGCCCTGAGAGACAACAACCTAACGAGGTCCGCCGTGATAGCGATCGACGCTTTGGGCGAGGACCCGCCGGGTGAGGGGAGGTTCCCCCACAGGTTGGGAATACCGGTAATTCACTACATAAGCGGGCCCAGCTACCTGCTGGTGGACGCCGACAACAAAGACAAGGTTCTGTTTGATGAGCTGGTTCCGGCGGCGAAGACCTTTATCGAGATTATCGAGAAGCTCTCGCACTTCAGCGGCGATGAGTTGAAGCCGAAGGTGGAGGAATAGAGATGAAGAAAAAGACTACGTTTTTGATAAGCCTACTCTCCCCCTTGCTTCCCGTAGTGGCGATCTTGATCTTCAACAAGATCGGCCACGCACTGCCTCTTCTCATCCTGAGCGGGATTATCCTGATTCTGATTCTCTACTCGATTGTTTCGATCATCAGGATAAAGGAGAAATCCCCGGGGATGAAGGTCGTCGGGACGCTGATGGGGATAGCGGGAATTTTTATAACCGCGATCGTACTATTCGTGAGCGGCGCGGCGCTGACGAAGATATAGCGGATAAGGTGAAGCTGCGATAAAAGGGGTTGGGATCGAGGGGCTCTGCGGAAGTTTAACCAAGGTGCCTGTAGAGCACCTTTTAAGCCGTCCGTGCGGATTTTTACGATCTGCAGTTGCGGCGTGAGATATGGGTGTAAAAGTGATAATTGAAAGAACAGAAGTGACTGAGTGAACTATGGAGTATGACATATTCAGCGGAGAACACGAGCAGTTCAGGGATCAGCTGAGTAAATTCTTGGCTGAAAGGGTAAAACCCTTCATCCTCGAGTGGGAGGAGAAGAGGGAGATACCGAGGTCGATCTGGCGGGAGATGGGAAAGATGGGCTTTCTCGGCTTCTGCTACGACCCCGATTACGGCGGGCTGGGGGTGGACGACCTGTTTCGCGTAGTCATGGCCGAGGAGATGGGAAAGTCGGGGTGTCTCGGCTTTGCGGTGTCGGTGGGCGTTCACAACGATATGTCCACAACGTATATCAACGACCTGGGGACGGACGAGCAGAAAAAACGTTGGCTTTCCCCCTGTATCGCCGGGGAGTCGGTATGCGCCATAGCGATAACCGACCCCGGAGCCGGATCGGACGTCGCGGGAATCACCACATGGGTGGAAAAGAAGGGGAGCGATTACGTCCTCAACGGCCAGAAGACCTTCATAACCAACGGCCACTACGCGGATATAATAATAGTCGCGGCAAAAACCGATAAAAAGGCGGACCCCCCCTACCGGGGGGTTTCGCTTTTTGTGGTGGAGAGGGGCACACCCGGTCTGTCGTCTCAAAAGCTCGAAAAGATAGGTTGCCACGAGTCGGACACCGCCGAGATATTCCTGGAGGACGTAAAGCTGACAGAAGAGAACCTCCTGGGAGAGGAGGGGAGGGGATTCTACGCCCTGATGAACAACCTCCAGCTGGAGCGCTTGATACTGAGCGTGGAGGGCCTCGGGGCGGCCCAGTATATCCTCGAAAAGACGATAGACTATGCCCGGGAGCGGACCGCCTTCGGAAGGCCGATATCGAAGTTCCAGGCCATACGACACAGGCTCGTCGACATGGCCACGGCGATCGAGCTGAACCGGGCGCTTGCGTATCAGTGTGCGGACAGGTTCGCCAAGGGTGGGAACGTCGTCAAGGAGATATCGATGGTGAAGGCGTCCATAGGGGAGATGGTAACCAAAATAGGCTACGACGCGACCCAGATCTACGGGGGGTACGGCTACATGGCGGAATACGAGATCGCCCGGATGTACACGGACGTCCGATCCTTGAGCATCATCGGCGGCACCACCGAGATAATGAAGGAGATAATCGCCCGGAAGATGGGGCTTTAGGGTTTGAGTCAGTTGCTCGTCGCTCTGGTTTGGGGGGCCCCAATGTCTCCTTGTAGTGCTTCTTGCAATGAAGGATGAAAATGGAGGCCCTCGTATACCCAAGCCCTCTACAGCTCTAAGGGCGTATTTGGAGAGGCGGATTTTCAAAGAGAACGGGTTTACAATATCAAAATATTTACAGGGGGGACATTTCATCCCCCCGTTTTTATTGAATTTTTATTGGTATTGTATGTCAAGAAGAGGACACCTTAAAATTCATCTCTGCCAAGTGAATATCTAAACCGACCCCCTCAATCCTCGATCCTCGTCGACCTGAGGAACTTGATCATTATTTGATATAGGGGCTTGAGGACAAAGGGAAAGTAGCGCTGGATAAAATAGAGGATGTGGGCGTCGGTCCCTATCAGGATTATCGAGCGGTTTCGCCCGACCCTCTTCAATATTTTTCTCGCGGCCTTGTTTACGTCCATGGTGTGGGGCATCTTCTCAAGGTGATCCTCTTTTCGAATATTGACCGGGGTAAACCCCCTTATTATCGCCGTGTCGACGAAACCGGGGCAGACGACGCTTACCTTGACGCCGAGGCCCTTTCCCTCGGCCCTGAGAGACGTGGAGAGACCAACAACGGCGAACTTTGTCGTGACGTAGGCGGTCTCGGTGGGGACCGGGACCAGGCCCGCCAGGGAGGCGGTGTTGACGATGTGCCCCGATCCCTGTTTAACCATTACCGGGTATGCCTCTACGGTTCCGTGGAGGACCCCCATCAGGTTGACATCGATGATCTGTCTCCAACGGGAGATATCCATGTCCCTTGTCTCCCCCAGCATGGCAATCCCAGCGTTGTTGAAGATGTAATCGATCCTCCCCAGCTCCTTGACCACATCGTTGATGAGCCTCTTTACCTGATCGTGCTTCGTGACGTCGACCTTTTTCACCGCTGCCACTGACCCCATCTCCTTTAACGATGATGCGGTCTCCTTTGCCCCATCGAAATTGATGTCCGCCGCAACCACCACCGCCCCCATCCTCCCCAGCTCATGGGAGAGCGCCCTACCGATGCCTGAGGCGGCCCCGGTAACGACCGCCACCTTGTCTTTAAACGGATCGCCCATCTTATTCGCCTTTCAATATGTCATATCATTTTATCTCGATGACAACTTCATCTATAATCTCAAGGGCGGTGTCGAGGTTGGACGTGTCGGCAGAGAGCTTCCCGTCCTCACCGGTGGGACTGGAGTGGCCGACGAGCTTTGGGTAGTATCTTTTGACACCGTCGCCGAGATTTATCTTTACCGAGTATACAACGGCCGGCTGGCCCGAGTGTCCGGTGTTGTATCCCAGATCGCCCGGATTCAGGCCCTCTGCATAGTAACAGTTAAAATCGAACCCCACGTTTACCTCGATGAAAATTGTAAACTCCTCGAGGTCCTTTGGCACCTTCGTCTTGAGGCGAAATCCGCCCATAGGCGAGGCCCCCGTTACCGCGTCAGGCAGCGGATTTTCCCTTGACGGCATGAAGAGGCCGTCCCTCTCCCTTATCCCCCTCCTGTGGCTCCAGAGGGGGAGCGCCTCCTTTCTCCTTACCTCTTTTGTTCCGAACCCCCTAAATTCACCCTTCGCCCCCTTGAAGGTAACGTAAAGGGTGTCTACAAAGTTTCCGCTTGTGTCATCGACCCAGACGGCGATCTGGGGCGTGACCGGAAACGAGAACCAGAGGAATGCCCGATGCTCGTGATAGAACCGTTCGCCCGCGTTCATCACAATCTCGATATCTTTTCCGGCCATATCCTTTCTGGTTATGATTACTTTGTGCTTTGTTCCCTCCGTTGAGTTTGAACCGTTGTCTTTGCCGTAAAACACTATCATAAAACCGAGCGGCCGGGCGTATGCTAATCCGATGAAGACTGCGATGAGAGAGAAAAAAAAACAAGATGGCTATAGTTAACTTGAGGGGGGGCAATCGGCCCACTCCTCCTTTCCCCGTGTTTTTTCGTACTCCTTGCTATTTTAGACATGATTGACTCCATCATATATTTGAGGAAGCAATAGGCTCTGGGGAAAATCAGATTACTCTAAAATTTCGTTGAACTCAAGCCATTTTTAGTGATGTCTTTCATTAAGTCATTTTGCTCTTTTAAAAGCATATAGGGATTCTTTATGACAAGGCGTCGTCGAAAAATGATATAATCCTCTTGACATAATCGCCTCTGTTGAGGAAATAGGCGCCGCAGTGGTCGGCCTCTTGGAGCTCCCAGACCTCTTTCGGGAGGGGGGCAGCGCCGAAGAGCTCCCTCTGCTGGGAGGGCGGAATGACGCCGTCTTTTTCGCTTACAACGACGAGGAGGCTTTTAAGAGAAAGGTTTTTTACTGAGCCTTTGACGTCGAGCCCCCGGTTGTCGTAGTTGAATAGGAGCTTCGTGAATATCCTCGTCGAAAGCCTCAAGAGAAAGAGGGGGAGGGGAAAGAATCTCCTCACCCTGTTCAGGATGAGATCCTCGGACGAGGTGAAGGGTGAGTCGCAGACGACCGCCGTTATCCTCCCGTCCACAGATGCGTGGCAAATCCCCAGTGACGCCCCCATCGAAAAGCCAATGATACCTATTTTGGCATTTGGGATCTTTTCAGCAATGAAGTCGACCGCGGCCCTGACGTCCGTCGTCTCAATCTGTCCCATGCTCATGGTGGAGGGGTCGCTCTCCCCGCAGCCCCTGTAGTCGAAAAGGAGCACGTTGTATCCTGCCCTGTTCAGGCAGCTCCCCACGCCCAGCAGGTCGGACTTTGTCCCCATCCGCCCGCAGAGGCCGATAACCGCCCGGTTGTCCCGCCCCGGAAGCAGCCATCCCCTGAGGGTCAACCCGTCCTCCGTTTTAAAGGCTACGTTTTCCCACGGGACGCAGGTCTCGAAGGGGGTGAAAAAATATTGATCGAGATAGGTCTTGTTCTTGGGACGTGAGATCAAAATAGAGAGTATAAGTCCCAAAAGGAGGTTTAGTAGTAATAGAATCAATAATAAAACAATAAGTATTATAACGATTTTCATTGATTTTACCCTTGATTTTTTCTCCCATCTTAGATTGTAATTCTAAGGTGATCTCCAGAGATAGCTCCCGCCTTTGACAGATTCGATCTCGAAGCCGCCGCCGTCGCTCTTTATAATCACAGCACCGTCGACGTCGGTACGAAAGACAACGACCCCGATATCCCTGTATCTTTCAAGCGTCTCGTCTTTGGGAAAGCCGAACCGCTCTTTTTCCCCGCACATGATCACAACGGCTTTGGGCCCGACCTTTTCTAAAAATCGGCTGCCGCTCGATGTGTCAGATCCGTGGTGGGGGCTTTTTAGGACGAGGGATTTCAGAACCCTGTTTTTTGTTATAAGGAGTGATTCCGCCTCGGCCTCGATGTCTCCGGTCATCAGAAGGGTGAATTTGCCATATTTTATACGAAATACGATGGAGGTGTTGTTTAGGTTTTCGCAAAAACCGGATTTCGCTTCTCCTTCTGTTTGAAGGCCGGGCGGCGGGTGCAGGAACTCGACGACGGCGTCTTTGATCGTAAGGTCCTGGGTATCGTTCGATATCGTGACCATCGGTATATCCCTCGTCTTGGAGATGGCTTTAAGATGCTCGATCTCCTCCGATTCCACACCGGTCTCGGTGACCCAGAACTCGCCCACATCGAAATTTCCTAAAATATATTCGAAACCCCCGTAGTGATCGAATTCCGGATGTGTCAGGACAAGGTAGTCGATCTTCCTAACACTCTCGTACAGGAGGCAGGGGGCAATGATCGACCTTCCCGTATCGAAGCCGCCGCCGTAAAATCCCCCGGCGTCGACGAGCATCGTCCTCCCGCCTGGAAACCTTATTAAGGTGGAATCGCCCTGGCCTACGTTGATAAATGTGACCGAGAGTCTCTTTGGGTGGTAGCGGTTCAGGGCCTGATACGAGAGGAGCAAGACAAGGGCGGACATCAGGATGGCGAGTACAACCTTGAGTCGGGATTTAACCGCCTGACTCGGCGGTTCGCCCCTTCTCCTGTACTCGTTGGCGTAAAATATCAGAACAACGATGATGAGGTAGTAAAGCGCCATCTCCGGGAGCCTCGGCGGGACTACCGTAAATCCCCCCGGGAAGAGAGAGTCTGTGCAGCTTACTATTCGGTTTGAGAGAGAAACGGCCCCGGCAGCTCCATCGAGAAGTAAGCCAGCGGCATCTCCCGAAATGAAGATAAGGGGGATCGAGACAAGGGAGATCGGCACGGCGAAAAAACCGAGGAGGGGGACGACGGCGAAGTTCATGAGGATCGAGAGGGGGCTTGCCGTGTAAAAATAGTGGGCGGAGATGGGGAGAATCCCGATAAGAGCGGAGACCGACACCGCCGCAAACTGGTAGGCCCGAAGCAACAGGCGCCTTCCGAGGGTAGGGGCCGAGCCGTCGTCGACGTATATCCTGTTTTTGACCGGATCGGTCAGAAGAGGATAGATCAGGATGATGGAGAGGACCGCCGTGAAAGAAAGCTGAAAGGCCGGATCGAAGAGGGACGCCGGGGATACGAACAGTATCACGAGCGCCGCCAGGGAGAGGGTGTTCAACAGGTCCCGGTCCCTCCCGATCACGACGGATACGACGTACGCGGTGATCATAATGGTCGATCTCAAGGCGGTGATCCTGAGTCCCGAAAGTACCGTGTATGAAAAGATGGGCAGCAGAGAAATGAGAAGGGCGAATGTCTTTACGGGAAAGACAAGGGCGAGGCGCGGGATCCTTACAAAAGTAAAATACAGGATGGAGAAGGAGATGATGAATAGTATCCCGATGTGCATCCCTGAGATGGCGAGAATATGGGCCATCCCCGTTCGCCGGTAGGAGTCGTAGAGGTCCTCCGGGATGTCCGACCTCTCCCCCAGTATCAGCGCTTTTAAGATCGCCCCCTCCGGTTGAGAGACGGCCGTGTCTATGAAATTTCTTATCTCCCGCCTTATCTCTTCGATCTTCTTTATGGTCGGGTGTGAGACGTTTCCCGAGACGAAAAGGTATTCTTGACCTTTTAAATATGAGATAGAGGATATGCCCCTCCTCTTGAGGTAGAACTCGTAATCGAATCCGCCGGGGTTGTTGAAGTTTCTCGGCCTCCTTATTCTCCCCTTGAAAAAGATTACGTCGCCGTATCCGATGCCATCGATACGCCCGTTAATTGTAAGCCTGAGCCTCCCCTTGACGTCAATCCATTTTCCCCCCTTAACCGTCATCAAATCGTCCAAGACAATTTGTGTGGATTCTGAAGAGAAGTTGGGAGTCCGGCAGATTGTGCCTTTAATTGTCCGGTATTCGTTCGATTTAAAATTGGATATATGGTCGGGGCCCGTTTTTGGATTCACGACGGGAGATATCAGGAGCATACCGACCGTCAAGAACAGAAGGCTTATCAATCCAAGAAAGAAATGGTGGGCCGAGATATTGTGGGCCGAAATATTTCTATTAGAAATGTGGGTGCGGCCCTTTGCGAGAAATCTAATGCGGCCCCCCCTTATCAGTGACGGCGTTATCAGTAAGAGGCCGGCAATGACAAGCAGCGGAAGTCTATCTGGTTTTATGTATGCGCCCAGGCCGATCCCAAGGGCCAGGGCTGAAGCGATGAGGAGAAGCGGGTGTTTCAATTTACCTTGATGACTTCCTCTACGGCGTATCGCTTTATCTTTCTGGTCGAGGTCTTCGGGAACTCCTCGTCCCTTATCATGAACTCCTTGACCCGCTTGTAGTCCGCCAGGTTGCTGCAGCATCTTTTTATCTCGTCCCGGATCAGGGTGTGTATTTCGGCCTTTTCAAGTTCCTTTTTCCCCAACTGCACCGCATGGGCCTCCAGGATATCCTGGTTTAAATAGACGACCGCCCTGACCTCCTCATCGGTGGTGCCGAGTTTGTGGGCGTAGACCATAGCCTCCTCTATAAAAGGACTCCGCTCAAGCTCACCTTCCACCTCTTCGGGGTAGATGTTTTTACCCTTTCCGGTGACGATCAGGTTCTTGACCCTTCCTAGGACGAACAGAAAATTGTCTTCGTCAAGGTATCCCAGATCTTCGGAGTGGTACCACCCGTCCGTCAGGACCTCATCTGTGGCCTTGGTATTGTTGTAATATCCTTTCATGACATTCGGCCCCTTTATCAGAATCTCCCCCTCGCCGTTTTCGTTTGGATTCTCTATCTTTATATCGACGCCGGGCATGACCTTTCCAACGGAACCGAGCCTGTCTCCCCCGACGATGCTGTTTACCGCAACGAGGGGTGCGGTCTCGGTGATCCCGTAGCCGTTGAAGATGTTGAGACCGAGCTTCCTCAAACCCTCTTGGAGGAAGGGATCCAAGGGGCCACCCCCGCTGATGAATGTAATGCTGCTTCCACCTAACTCTTTTCTGATCTTTCTCTGGATTACCTTCCTCGTCAGGGCGTTGGAGTTCATTACCCTTCCGGCGATGGAGGAGTTTACCTTTTGGCTCATCCTGGTGTAGAGTGCCTGGTAGAGTGCGGGGACGCCCAGGAAAAAATTCGGCTTTACCTCGTTGAGATTCTGGGCCACCTTCAATAGAGACTCGGCGAATGCGACGGTTCCGCCCAGAAAGATGGGGATCAACACACCGCAGGTCGATTCGTAGACGTGGTTTATCGGGAGGACAGAGAGGGTACGGATACTGTCGTTAACCTTCATCAGCTCTTTAACGCCGTTGAAATTCGTTATGATGTTCTCGTTGGTAAGCATCACTCCTTTCGATTTTCCCGTGGTGCCGGATGTATACAGGATGGCGATGGTGTCTTCATGTCCCATCTCGTTTTCTGCAAAATCATCGTTGCCGAACAGGTTCTCGTAGTGGATTACATCGGTTGTTGCGTCGGTGCCCTCGTAGAGCCCCTTGGTGAAATCCAGAAAGCGGTTTCTCTTTTCGATGACGAGGCTGTCCTTCTTTATTTTGGCGTCCCTTAATCTTTTGTCCAGAGAGAGCCAGAGATCTTCGATCTTCTTTATCTCCGATTCATATTCCTCTTTAATCTTTGCGATCAGAGACTGCCATGCCCTCTCTATCTTTTTCATGTCATCCTTGATTTCGTCGGGGACTGTGATATCCTTCGATATATCCGTTATCAGGATTATCTTTTTAAGGCTTGAGAGGGATTGATGTATCTCCTCGATCTTGGGCAGCAGCTCCTCGGTTACGATGACGAATTTTGAGCCGCTGTCTTCGAGAATATGTCTCAACTCCTGGGCCTTGAGTTCCTTATCGATTGGGACTACAATACCGTTATTGATTACTATAGCGAGATATGAAACAACCCATTCGGGGCAGTTGTGGCTGAGGAGGGCGATTCTGTCCCCTTTTTTCATCCCCATGTTGATTAAGCCCGCGCCGAAATCCTTCACCTGAGAGAGCAGATCCCTGTAAGTAATTCCTATCCATCTATTTCCAACCTTTCTCAACAAAGCGTTTTTTTTGGCGAACTTCTTGGCGTTTCCCTCCAGTATCTCCTTCATCGTTATTCCGGCCATTACACCACCTCCTTTTATCGGTTGGTGAAGATTATGCGAAAATAATAACCTATAATTTTAACAAATTCAATAGAAAATTGCTTAAATGAAATAATCGTCGATATTTGAATCAGTCCTCCCCGTTTTCACGTTGATCTTTGAAATAGTGATTTATGGACAGGGCGACGGCGGGAGATATTCCGTCAACGGCCGAGAGCTCCTCGACCGTGGCCTCCTTTATGTCGCCGACCCTCTGAAAATGCTTCAAGAGGGCCTTCTTTCTCTTATCCCCCACACCCTCGATCTCGTCAAGGGCCGACCTGACGCCCTTCTTTTTCCTCAGCTTCCTGTGGTATTCGACGGCGAACCTGTGCGCCTCGTCCCTGATCTGCATGAGGAGAAAGAGGGAGAGCGAGCTCCCCTTGACAACTATCGGATTTTTCCTCCCCCTCAAAAAGACCCTGTCCGATTTGCCCCTCCCCACGGCCTCTCCCCCCTTTTTGCCCTTGGCTATGGCGGCGAGGGGGATGTCGGATGCGTCAAGCTCCCTCAGAACCTCCGCGGCGATGTTCAGGTGTCCCTTCCCCCCGTCGATGAGGATCAGGTCGGGGCGGTTTTCATCGTCGAGCCTCTTTATCCTCCTCGTAAGTACCTCCTCGATCATGGCGTAGTCGTTGGCCGCCGGGACCCCCTTTATCTTGTAGTGGCGGTACTGGTTTCTATCCGGCTCCCCGTCGGTGAAGACCGCCATGGAGCCGACGGATAGGGTCCCCTTGACGTTGGAGATGTCGAAGCACTCCATCCTCTTGGGGAAGGCGGGAAGGCCCAGGCGCTCCTTCAGTGACTGAAGCGCCTCGATCCTGCTCTCGCTGCTCTTCTTCCACTCAAGAAACGAGGTCTCGGCGTTTTTTAAGGCCATTGTAACGAGGGCCCGGAGCTTTCCCCTCTTCGGGACTAGAAGCTCGACCTTGCCCCTCTCCCCGAGCCATTTGAGGAGAAGCTCCCTGTCGACCACCTCGATGGGAAGGAGTATCTCGTCTGGCACGTAGCGCTCGCCGCTGTAGTACTGCTCGATGAAGCTCTGGATCGCCTCCGGGTCTTCGTCGAGGACGTTTCTGAAGAGGCGATACCAGCTTCCCATAAGCCTTCCGCCCCGGATTAGGAGCACCGAAAACCCGATGCTCAGACCCTCCCTGTTGATGCCGATGACGTCCCTGTCGACAAAGTCCTTGGTGACGACCTTCTGGGTCTCCATGATCCTCATAATCGACGCTATCCTGTCGCGGTAGAGGGCGGCCTCCTCGAACTTCATCTCCTCTGAGTGTAGCTCCATCTCGGCGGTAAGCCTCTTTATCAGATCGTCTCCCCTGCCGCTCAAAAACATCACCACCTCGTCGACCCCCTTGGAGTACTCCTCCTTGGATATCAGGTTGAGGCACGGGCCGCTGCACTGGTTGATCTCGTAGTAGATGCAGGGGCGGGACCTGTTGTTGAACTTGTGGTCGGTACACTGCCTGAGCCGGAATGCCGCCGACAGCCACTTTAGGCTCTGGCGGATCGCCTTGGCGTCCGTGTAGGGGCCGAAGTAGCGGGCGCCGTCCCGCTTGATGTTTCTCACGAAGGTAAAGCGCGGGAAGTCTTCGTCAAGATCGATCCTGAGGCAGAGGTAGTTCTTGTCGTCCTTGAGGTCGACGTTGTACCTGGGGCGGTGCTCCTTGATCAGCGTCCTTTCGGTTAAGAGTGCCTCCACCTCGTTGTCTGTCACGATGAAGTCGAAGTCGGAGATGCTTTTGATCAGATGCCTGGTCTTCGGGTCCTTCTTCTCCACGTCCCTGAAGTAGGAGGAGACCCGTTTTTTAAGCTCCCTCGCCTTGCCCACGTATATGACCTTTTCGGCGCTGTTTTTCATCAGGTAGACGCCGGGGCTGTTGGGGAGGTTCGCCGTCTTCTTGTCGATGTCTTTTAATTCCATCACTTTTTTTCTGTTTTTCGGTTTTTCGATTATATCCTAAAATAGGGGCTTTGACAACCGGGGCTTGTGGATGAGAAAATCGCCTATATTTTTCACTTTTGTAATAAAGCACATTGAAATAGTGAAGGGTGTGCTATAATGCGGAAAAATAAACGGGGGAATACTGAGATGGCCAAGAAGAAAAAGAAGAAGTCGAAAATCAGGATCTTTTTTACCAGGTTGTTTTTCCTCTCGATCACAGCTTTTGCCGTCGCCGCAGGTCTATATTTCCTCCTTGTGGGTGGAGGCGACTCGGCCGATGTCGTCTTTGCCGAAGGAACGGTGGTGATAAAAACAGTCGGGAGCGGTGAATGGATTCCCCTCGCTGGGGATATGACCGTCAAGGAGGGGGACGAGATAATGACGGAGAGGGGGGCGACGGCGGAGCTTTTTCTCCCCGACGGGAGCGTACTCAAGGTGGGGTCGGCGAGCCACGTAATAATCAGGGGGATGGGGACGGCCGAGATTACGAGGAGGTCGACCAACCTGTTCGAGCTGGCCTACGGGAAGGTGAGGGCGGTGGTGTCTCCATTTGTCAACAAGAGGTCGGAGTTCGTAATCGAGACGGAAAACGCCGCCATCGGCGTCAGGGGTACCGACTTCGGCGTCTCCTACGACGAGCAGCAGAAGAAGACGGAGCTTGCCTGCCTCGACGGCGAGGTGGAGGTGAGGTCCAAGGAGAAGGAGGCGGCTGGACTTCCTCCCGTTCTCGTCAGGGCGAACGAGGGGCTGTCTTTCGTGGCGGGGACGCTTCCCGGTCAGCCGGTGAAGTGGACTGAAGCGCAGACGAGGGCGTTCTTCTCGAGGATGGGCTTCGAGGGAAAAAGGATAAAGGATCATCTCATGAGGGGGGGAAAGATGCTGGAAAAGGGGGGCAAGGAGATCAAGAAGAATGTTGAGGGTGGGGTGAAGGAGGGGGCCGGCAAGATTAAATCGGGCGGCAAAAAGGCATTGGACGCCATCAAAAGAAAGTTTTGAAACATTTATTAAATCGAGGAATACGATGGTATTTTTAAAAGATACGAAATTTATCGCGAGGAGGAAGTTCTTCGCGTTGGCGGGACAGGTCTACATCAACGATGGGGCGGGGGGGCTGGTCTGCTACGTAAGGCAGAAGATGTTCAAGCTTAAAGAAGACATCACGGTCTACTCCGACGAATCCCAGACAAGGCCGATGTTGAACATCAAGGCGAGGCAGATCATCGACTTTGCGGCGGCCTACGACATCTTTGATTCCGCCACAGGGGAAAAGGTGGGCGCCTTGAAGAGGAAGGGGCTGAAATCTATCATCAAGGACGAGTGGATAATAATGGATTCGACCGACAACAACATCGCTGTGTTGAAGGAGGAGTCGGGCCTGATGGCGATCTTGAGCAGACTGATTAACCTGATTCCGCAGAGCTATGTTATCCTTATGGCGGGGCGGGTGGTCGGGACGATCCGGCAGAGGTTCAACATCTTTATCCACAAGTTCGACATCGACTTCTCGATGGACCCGGGAGCCAGACTGGACAGGCGGTTGGGGATGGGCGCCGCTATTCTGCTGCTGTTGATCGAGGGGCAGCAGGGTTGAGCTAACAGAGATTAGTAGATTAGGGGTGGATTTTAATAGTATTTTTTTGTTTTTTTTCTGGGAAGGTTTTACTATAGAGACAAAAATTTCACGAAGTTAAGTTGCTTTTTTCTTATCTGGCTTATCTTTTTTGATTTGATTTTGTTCTTTGTTATTTGTGACAAAATTGCCTTTGGCAAGTCTAATATGCCCTAGTCACTAAAAGTGTTGACAGGTGATGAGTTAATAAGTGACGAGTCATGGACTTCCTGTTAAGATGGACAAACTGAAAAACATCTTAACAAAAGGAGGAAGAACCATGACTCACAGAGATTATATCATACGTCGAAAATTGAACATAGTGGAATTGGGAGAAAAGTTAGGCAACATCAGCGATGCCTGCCGGAAGCTGGGCATCAGCCGTCAACACTACTA
>Ga0180431_10000577_pt1 | contig 52499 bp, 85 predicted proteins | sample SS_ome_11_FD_132459 | JGI IMG/M metagenome (GOLD analysis project Ga0180431, IMG submission 132459) | Hypersaline lake sediment archaeal communities from the Salton Sea, California, USA - SS_1_MS_1 metaG | ecosystem: Environmental > Aquatic > Non-marine Saline and Alkaline > Hypersaline >... | reverse complement strand
TGCTGATAAACTATCAAAAATGTTTAATGCACCTGATTATCCAAAACAAGGTGGGCCAGTAGAGGCTATAAAATTATTAAATAGAGCACTTGATATTTTGGGGGAAGGCAGTTGCCGGTGAACCTATTAATAACCGGTGAGGTACACAAGATCAAAAATAACAATAGTGTGTAATATGCTAAAAAGGTGATTTGTGGGCACAAAATTTGATAAAATCATGAAAGTCAGGATTAATGGGGATGACAAGAGACTTTTCCGTGAAGCTTCAATTCATATTTATGGTGATGAAAGTTTGAGTAGATTTATCAGAGATGCTGGATTTGCGTTTATTGAACTAAAAAATGGTTTTGTTGAGCGAGAATTAGATAAAGAATATTTCCCAACAGGGAGACGATATTTGAGGTTTATTAAGCCATACAAAAAAGGGAAAAGACGGAGACATTGGGAAGGGCAAACATAATGAAAAAATATATTTGGTTGATCGCTTTTATTTTGATTTCCTGCCAACCCGAAACGCCGGATACTCCGCCCGAGGAGCCGCCAGAGGAACCGTGTATCTGGGGAAGCCTAAGCTGTAACATCATTGGGGATCCAACGAATGAGTTCAGCCTGAAAATGATCAATGAATTGAATTTGTCCGTTGATTCCATCGGCTTAGTATGTCTGGAAGGAAATTATCCAGACCGGATCGATCAGGCTGTTTGGGGTGGCGAGCGGTTTTTTGGCAGAAACAACGACGGCGTGCGTGGGACACAATGGAGCCGACAGATCAATCTGGCTCCGGGTGATAGCGTGCCGAACAATTACATTGAGTTGGATGGCACGGGCGAAGTGTTAATTTATGTTGTCATCAACACGTTGTATATTGAGCGAACTCTAAGTGATACCGTCGTTTTCTGGGCCGAGCAGGATACCGCTCCACCCGACACCGTCGGTCTTGCATCGGCAGTGGTGAGTTGGGACCCAAACACGGAATCGGATTTGGCGGGTTATCGGGTGTACTATGGATTGACGTCAGGCAAATATACGGTTTTTTTCGATGTCGGAGACGTCACCCATTTTCAAATCGACGGCTTCAGAAAAAACATAACTTACTACTTTGCCGTAACGGCCTACGACGAGAACGGGAACGAGAGTCCGTATTCAGTAGAAGTAGCGTGGCAATGGGGAGCAACTAACGTAGAACTGAAAGGGTGGCTATGAACAAAATGTGTGACTTTCACAACCCCCAAAAACTTGGATATTTACAATGGCATTCATGGGCCGAAGAAATGATAAAGAAGGGTGAAAAACAAAAGTATTGCCCCAAGTGCAAAAGATGGTTTTTTGATTGTGAATTTGGGGAAGCCAACAGGCAAACACAACATTTATAAGGCAAATCAATGCTTAAATATACCAAACAAGAGGTCATGCAAGAATTTTGGGGCTATTATCAAAAATATGGACATTGGCCGCGATATATCCCACAGGATACATTAAGCACTACATTTGTTTTTAGGGGGATAAAACGTTTTGGTAAACTATCAAAAGCTATTCAAGCGACAGAGCGGTGGCGTAAAAGACTGGATAGAGAAAAATGGTCTATCCCATGTGGAAGACAGCCCGACGATTTCTGGAAAGGTTGTTCCGATAGTCGATGTCATGCGAGGTGGCGATGTGAAATATGGCAAGGTGAAAAAGCTGAATTGGAAAGATTTAGAAAGAGCTTGAATATTAGTAAAAAAAGTATTATATTGAATGAGATTTATTAGTTGAAAGGAGTGGGGTTATGGAGAATGGTTATAAGTATGAAGATAAGGATGGAGATTTCTTAGAAGTGTATATTATTGGTGAGTTTATAGCATTTTGCATTAATGATGGTGATGAAATTTATGTTCCACCTGAAGATGTTAGTAAAATTATTAAAAATATTGAAAATGTGGGCAGGGAGGTTGAAGAAAGAATCTCTAAATAAGCCGTCCGCCCTAAATTTAGCATAAGCCGCGCGAAGGCATAGAAACAAATGCAAATATTTGTTATGTGCCGAAACGAAAGGGGTTTTATGAAATTGAGAGAATACACAGATGAACAGATAGATAAATATGGGAATGATTTTAACATAGATGTAATAAGAGAGGCTAATATAGATTTTAAAGAATGGTATGATCATAAAAAGTATCTTTGGAAAAAACCAACTAAAGATTTACCATGCCAAATATGTTATGAATGGCGGAGATTTCCAAAAGGACAAAGACATTTTGGGTATGCTTGGTGGAGAATTTGTAGTAAGGAATGTACGTGCTCCCACCATAAAGAAGAAGTGTGGATGGCATAGGCACATAACGTCTGTCATAATGTGCCGGTGGAGTTGTGAGGCTGAACCCGATTTCGGCGGATCTCTTCCTCGGTACAGGGCGGGGGTCACATTCATGACATTGTTATGCGGCGAAACGAAATTATAAAAAGGAGAAAATTGCAATGTATGACTACAATGTTGAGAAAAAAAAGATATTTACGGATGAGGGACAACGTGAGTTTTTGAAAGTTAGAGATAAGGCAAGACAGCTTCTGGATGAGGGTGGGGCATTCATGATGTTTTCTGCGCTTACGGATATTTCCGGTGACACATCATGGACAATGATGGCTTATGTTGACAGGCTTGTTGAGCTTGGTGAAATACGTGAAATTACAAAACCTGGGGTTGCGGGGCAAGACCGAGTTTTTGTAGCCGCATAACGTCAATGCTCTGCGGTGAAACGGCGGGGTAAGAGAAAGGATAAAAAAATGGAATTTCCAGAAATTGATAGAAAATCATGGTTTTATCAGAATTGCAAGCGTAATCGCAGGGTTGGTGCAAAGTGCTGTGATGTATGCCCTTTTAAGGAGGGTATTGAAGATCAGGAAAGCGGTGTTGGGCGGGTTTCATCCGTAGCAGCAACGGGTTATGCCGGGCCGGGCAGTGAGGAAGGGACGGGCTGGCGGCTTACTGACGAAGAAAAGCCGATGGAAGAAGGATACAAAATGTGTTCAAACGGAAAAGGATTGTTACCATTTTTCGCTATGTACAGGGACGGTAATTTTTATCTTGACATGGAATTTACTATACCGAAATACTGGCAAGAATTACCTAAGCCGCCAGAGGCATAACGCTAATTATAACCGGCTTGAGGCCGGGAGGTAAAAATGGATTGGGAACAGATAGTTCAAGAAATGCTTAGTTGTTATTCAAATAAAAAATATTGGTATAAACATTTAGTTGGAAGAAAATGGGATATTGTAAAAGTTGCAGAGCATTTGCAAAAAAAGTTTGGTGGGGCAAGTCCGGTTCATAATCAAGTTATGCCTGGCCGGGAAGATGCGGAGCGGAAGGGCAATCAGGGCGATATAATTGTCGGCAAGTACAAACTTTGCGCTCATAATGCCGAAAACGGGCAAGTATGGCTTAAAGTGTGTAAGACTGGCGAAGGCGTTTTGCTCGGAGAGAAAGAAATTGAAGAATTATATTTAAAACATTTTTAGCCCTGATTGGGGCATAACGGCTTGCGTTTAACCGGCAGAGGCAAGGACGTGGGCAGGGTGGCTGTCCGTGTTCTAACGCTGGTTATACGGGTTTGCCCTTTACCCTAAAAATATAAAGGAATGAATTATGTGTAAACATAAAAGACTTGAATTGCGGGGGCATATCAGACCCGAAAATTTATCAAAAAATGATATGTGGATTTCGGATTTATCTTTGGTTTGCATGGATTGTGGAGCACATTTATTGTATACCCCTAACAACCTTAAAAATATTATTAATATTCCACATCCAGATAAATCTAATTGCAAACACCCATCAAATGTATTATCCTATGATTTGTGTGGTTTCGGAAGATGGACGTGTCTACAATGTGGGGAAAGAGGTATTTCATCTCCAGCATCTAAATTGGAGATAAGAACCTCTTGCAAACACGTATAACGGACTGGTAATAACCTGAAAAACCGCTACACTGAATTTTAGGTTATTATACAGACGTTTAATTAATGGATGGGAATTCCAATTGATATATGATAATATTGGAGATTATTGCAAGGAGGAAACTACCTTATTTAAGCTGTGCCCTTTTTGCGGGAAGCGTTTTTAATCAAAACGGTTGAAAATAGATAGGTTGTGGAAGTATGGAAATCCGTAAAACGAGAAGTAGTGGGGTGTAAGAATATGAAATATACTCAGGAAGTTGTTGATGCTATTGTAGCCAGCCTAAGAGAAGGCGTACCCATAAAAAAGGTATGCGATCTTGTGGATATTAGTGAGGAAACATTTTATGCGTGGCAAAGAGAAAAACCTGAATTTTCTGAGGTTGTAAAAAAAGCGCGTGCTGATAAAATAAAAGATATTTTAAGCCATATACGTACAGCGGGTGTGGGTGAGACAAGGGTACAAGTTCAGTGCCCGGATTGCAAGGCTAAATTTGAAACAACAATCACTTTACCCACAAAGGCGTGGCAGGCATTAGCATGGATACTTGAACGAACGGAGAACGAGGACTTTGGACGTAGGTATCAAGTAGGCGGAGGCAAGGAACCCATTAAACATATTATAGAGTTTGTGGATGGAGACGATACATAGGATAGTCATTCCTGGTTATACAAATCCCAAAACTGGAAAGAGACACGAAGAACAAAAGCGATTCGTTGAAAGTGCCACTAAAAGGAAAATCGTCAAAGCTGGAAGGCGTGGTGGCAAAACTATTGGGTGTGGGAAAATAGCATTACATGGGTTTAGAGATGGAAAGAGGGTATTATATGGAGCTCCTACAGTAGAACAGGTAGGGGCTTTTTGGCATTTCATTAATACGGTTTTAGAGCCTGTTATATCAGAGAAGATATTATTCAGGGACAAGAATTTACATATTATTGAAGTGCCAAATACGGATATTAGGATAAAGGCTAAAACGGCTTGGAATGCAGATACACTAAGGGGTGACTGGGCGGATATACTCATTCTTGACGAATTTCAATTAATGAATGAAGACGCCTGGGAGATTGTTGGTGCTCCGATGCTTTTAGATAACAATGGTGATGCTGTTTTTATTTTTACCCCCCCAAGTTTTAGGATGAGGGGGGTTACTAAAGCCTTTGATCCCCGCCACGCTTCTAAAATGTTCAAAAAAGCACAGAAGGATACATCTGGTCGCTGGGAAGCATTTCATTTCACGAGTTACGCAAATCCATTTATTGACGAACGGGCCCTTGACGAAATTGCTATAGATATGACCCAACTTGCCTATAAGCAAGAAATCTTAGCCGAAGACATTGATGACGTTCCCGGAGCCCTGTGGACACAAGCAATCATTGATAATACAAGAGTCAGTGAAGCACCAAGAATGAAAAGAATCGTTGTAGGTGTCGATCCCCAAGGAAAAAAGAAAGATTCATCGGAAACGGGTATTATTGTTGCTGGACTTGGGTATGATAATCATGGATACGTTTTGGCGGATTATTCTATTAATGCGAGACCGGAGGGGTGGGCTGAAAGCGTTACGCAAGCTTTTGAGGAAAACGAAGCAGACAGAGTTATCGCAGAAAAGAACTATGGTGGTGATATGGTCAAGAGTGTGATTCAGTCAGCGGGGCCTAATTTACCCGTTAGATTGATAACAGCATCACGGGGCAAGACAATACGGGCCGAACCCATATCATTCCAATATGAAGAGGGAAACGTACACCATGTTGGCATATTCCCAAAATTGGAAGATGAAATGTGTACCTATACACCCGGCAGCGGCTGGAGTCCCAATAGGATGGATGCCCTTGTTTGGGCGTTAAAGGAATTGTTACCCATAAAAGGCAGGGTATCTTCTTCTCCTGTCAAACTTGGTGAACCAAGACCCATAGATTAAGAAGGGGGTTATTATAGATACCAAATTAAATCAGGGGTTGTTAAACCTTGCACAACATATTACAAATATGTGCATAGAGGATTTGAGTGGAGATTCAAATAAATGGAATGTAGTCGGTGTTATTATTCCAGATGATACATTATTGGCAATTGTGAAATATGATAATGGGAAACAGGCAAGAATTACTGGATTGTGGGCATCTAAATTGAAGAGACTAAGTTGTGGGGATGGGGTTGATGATTCCGTCTCTGAAAAGTAGCCGCCATAACAAATAGCTGAAGAAAGGAAAATGACATGACAGCAGGGGTAGAAAAGATTTGGGCTGTATATAAAAGATGTTGGCCGAATAGAATTGTGGCTTTATATAAGGACGAAGAAGCCGCATTAGAACATTCTAAAATCAGGAAAAATTACAAAACAGAATGTTGGGCCGTATTTGAGAATTGTGACCAATCTATGGAATATTACATATGGAATATTAAAAATAGGTGAGGAAAAGTTTTTGATCTGGTTAAAATAGTGAAAAGGGAAAATGCGCGAAACAACCAAGGTGAGGCATGATGAAATCCGCCATGTGTTAGAGGGGCGGATAGAAACATTAAGGCAGCGTGGCGTACGTGATTACGTCCGGCGGGCTTGTGAGGATTTGTCCAAAGAGGTCGGCTATACAGCGAGGACATTAAGGGATTGGTACTATGAAATCTAATAATGGAGCAATGTTTGAAGATGAACAAATATAAAAAAATAAAAGAATGGATGTCTGAAACAAATAGCAGTAGCGGGTTAGTCAGTGGTGGGAATCAGGGAAAGGGTGGGCCACAAAATGCGGGTGGGGTATGTAAATGGACATATCGAACACTTGGGGATTATGACCCATATCATACAACAAGTTGTGGAAATGATATAACATTACATCAGGGTTGTGAATGGGTTGAAACAGATTATAAATTCTGTCCTTTTTGTGGCAATAAAATTGTGGGGAAGCATTTTGTGTGTGGCTAACGCCGCCAATAACCAGGCGGCTGAGGAGCGGAGCGACGAAGACGATCCGCGTTAATTAGCCTTGTTATGTTTTTACTTTGGAGATAACGATGATTAGCAAAAAATTTGGGGAAGATTTTAACAGCACCCGTGGCGCACTTACCTTGGATGTTTCAGAAGTAACGGACTCCGATGCTACGGGTGGAGTCCATACGAAAACACACGCAGACGGATGGACAATTACAGGTGAAGTACACGAGGACTATTACACATGGGTTAATTCATTTAGTGCCACACACCCTGAATACGGAACGGTGGCTGGTGACTTTGAAGATGAAGTAACGGCAACCTCTGAGGAAGGGTTTAAGCACTTCTGGCAGCACCATCGGCCTACTGAGTGGGACTATAGTAATATTTAAAACATAACATAAACGGCATGCTTTAATGAAAAGAAATTAGGGCAGGATTGTAAATATTTTTTCTATACGTTATTTGCGTATACTTGCTTGACAAATTAATAATATAATATTAAATTAATATCCGTTGAATGTTATCCTAATTCGGCGGAGTTTATTTTGGATATAAACATCTCGACTCGCCCCTTCAAGGTAAGATTGCGAAAACCCCAACCCCCTAAACCCCAAAGACAGGCATCTGCAACATCGCAGACACGGGAAACCTACGAAAGTGGAATATCTATATTTAATGCCTATAATCCCCTGAAACACAACATGGGGGCCTACCGTGAATTGAGGGAAAAAATACCCTTCTTCAATGTAGCCATAAAGAAACTCGTACAGCTTATTGGTGACCCGATATTTGATTCTCCATCCGATTCCGTAAAAAAGAAAATAGAAGACTTTGTTCAAAAAGTTCAGGTAAATCGCTTTGGCAGAGGATTGGGTTCTTTCTTAGACGAATTAGAGGATTCAGCTTTTGAAGTGGGTGGTGGTTGGGGAGAACTTGTACCAACAAAAACAATGACAGATGTTCATCGTTTGAAAATAGCCTCTGCCGAATCTATGTGTTTTATAAAAGATGAAAAGACGGGCGAACTTGTTATCGGCACTTATAAAGACAATCATTTTATGCCACTGCCTGTTGAAAATATGGATTTGATTTATTACTTGGCTTTTGATCGAAGACAGGGACATCCGCAGGGTTATAGCTTGCTTTATTCTTGTATGTGGCCGAGCCAGGCATTTTTGCGATGGGAAAAATCCTTTGAAAATCAAGTGCAGAGATTCGGGGATATATCTCTCGTCGGTGCTTTTGCCCCACCCGAGGGTGGAACCGTTGAGGAAGCAGATTATACAAGAGATAAATTCATGGAGCAATTGGGTAAACTTTCAAAACTGAAAAGGCGCGGGAATGTAACCGATATCGGATTAAGTATACCGCCTGGTGGTACGTGGGATATAAAAACATTGGGCGCAGATGCAAAGTTAATAGCAACCAAAGATTCCGTCAGAACGCTTTTAGAGCAATTGATCGCAAATACCGGCCTTCATCCTTCGTCCCTGGGAGTCCATTGGTCTACCTCCGAACGTATGTCGGTAATGCAAAATTTATTGCTAATGTCTAATCTCAACGCACAACGGGAACGGATCAATCCAATTGTTGAAAGAATTATCGATACCATGTTGGAGCTTACGGGTGATGCTGGAGCAGAATGGAGCATGAAATGGCCTGAAGTTATGTTATTGGGGGAAACCGAACGAGCCGATGCAAAAAAGAGCAATTGGGAAGCCATTAAAAATATGCTTGAAGCTCTTGAAATGGCTATTGCCTACGGATGGGCTGATGAAGAAAGTGCAAGGGAAACATTGGACAGAGAGGGTTTTGACGTAACTAAGTTACCGTCTAACTGGTATGCAAAGGTCAAAGAAAGATCGTATTTAGCAAGAATGGCAAGGGAAATAGAATAGGGGGGAATGGAATGTCAACAAGAAGAGGATATTGTTGAAAAATAATTTAGGACAGGAACATAGAGTTTGTAAAAAATGTCCTATTCATCATGTAGAAAACTGTACCACCTGTTTTGGGTTTGGATTAAAAATTGTTAAAAATCGACAAATACCAATACGATGTGGTGAAGCCTGTGAACCGAAAAGATTGTTGAATTATCAAATTGTGCAATGTCCGGAGTGTGGTGGGCTTGCATAGAGAATCATATAGATATATTTATTGTCAACATGAAGATACTTCGAGTGTTGTGTATACGCACCCTCCTAAAAAGCAAGGGGAGATAATTAAAGATGGACACTAAAGAATTACAAAGCAAAGTAGAAGAGATAGAACAAAATATTGGAAAGCAACTGAAGGAGCTGATAGACAATGCGCCGGAAGTTAGAGACGTGCAAATTTATTTAGGAAAAAGTCTTTATACGATTGGTGGAATTAATGATTTTAGCGTAGACATTAAACTAATTATATGATTAATGCCCAACTTGACATCTCAATACATACAGACCGCTTGCGAAAAATAGCAATAGCCAAGGGTTTTGAAATACCCGACGGGCAGGGCGTATGTTGTTTTAAAGTTACAACTCCGAATTTCCATGAACTTGAACTTGCCAGTAGAAAACACCGTTGGCCTAAAATGCGAAAATTGCAAGCAGATTTCTTTAATGCTTTTATGGAAGAAGCAACAGAGCAAGAAATTGAGATTCTCAATATATTAGCATTACCGGATATAGAAACGGTTAGGCAGGCCGAGTTTACGGATGTGGATGATGTGGGAGAGACGGGGAAATTCCGATACACGCTAATGATGAACGAAGAACTCGACCGTGTGTTTTATGAATGGCGTGAGGAGTTGTTGGGGACGGAAGCAGTAAAAACCGTCGATCCGATGTCGGCCACCTATCCGTTTCATCAATTATCTGCGTTTAGCATCGGGACTGATCAAGTCTTTAGGGATGCTTTGAGAGAGTTACCGGATTATGTTGATTCCGAAGAACTTAAACGAAGACGTATTCAGGCAGCTTTAGATAATCCCTATTTACGTGCCGTAATCCGTGATGGTGGGAACAGGATCAAGGAAGAGCTTGGTAAAAAGCATATTAGATTAATAAAAATTGCTTTACGGGAAAAAGCAAAAGAAGGACAAAACCCGCTTCAAGTTGCACGATGGCTTCATAAAGAGGTGGGGGAAGGCAAAGCTTGGTATTGGAGACGGCTCGCACGATCTGAATCCGTATTGGCAGCCGATGCTGCTTTTGAATCGAGCATAAGACAATATCAAATCCCTTACGAACGCTGGAGTGCGGCTCCGACAGCGTGTCCTATATGTATGCAATTTCAGGGAAGAGTATGGTCGGCAGGACGAGGCCCGCATCCGGTATCGGATACGCACCCACACTGTCTTTGTGTTAGGCGAGTTGTTTACGTAACGGATAAACCGATACAGCGACCGTGGCAAAGAGAATCACCATATAGTAGACTATATACAAGAGAAGAGCTTGAAAACATAGAGTGGAGGATTTGAAAATGGCAGAGCAAAAGAAAAAAGACCCAGTTGAAGAAGCTCAGAATCTTTTGGGTAAAAAGCCAGCTTTTGACTCAGAAACAATTGAGCCTCTGGCAAAGCTACAAAAACAAGTATTCGATGCTTATATTGCAAGTGGATTTAATGAACATCAGGCTCTTGAGTTGACGATGGGTTGGATTGCACTTACACTTAAAAAAAATCTAACATAGAATGGTTGCTGCGATTATCTTTATTATTGCGTGTTTAGTTTATTCCGTATATAGCTTTGCTCAAATAACATGCGGAACTGCAAACTGGATGTGGCATATAACGCAGTGGGCTTCGGCCTTGATGTTTGTTATTTCGGGAGTATCTTTCGGTTTAAATCTTAGAGAAATGACTTGGCATGAATTCGGTAGAATTGTTGCCGTGGCAGTTTTGGGAATACCGGCTTATGTATTTTCCCTTCATTGGATGTTGAAATATTTAAAATAAAGGAGTAACTAATGCCAGTTGTATATTGTGAAAAATGTGGAGCCCCCATCAGTGTTTGTGTTTCTGATTACAAACGCTACAAGTCGGGCCGCCCTAACACCGTACCCTTGCTTTGTCCTAAATGTTCAAAGCGTCGGGGAAGTGCTGAAAAAGTCGCGGATATTGCAGAGGGCGAGGAAAAGGAATTTGGTGGAAATGGGGCCGAAGTAAAAAAAGGGAAACGGGGACGCAAGAAAAACGAGGAGAGCGGAGGCTTTGGTGGCTTCTCGCCGAACTAAAGGATGTTTAAAGTTGGGCGAAAACAGATGCCCAACTTGTAATCGCTTTTTGTACGAGGTAACATCCGATGGCATTGAGATCAAATGTCCAAAGTGCAAGAAAGTGGTCTGTTTTGTAAATTCGAGTTTATGGCAAGAGCCAACAGAAGATAGATAAAGTTTCATTGACATTTGAGAGCGGTTCGACCGCCTGATACTAATAGAGCTGTACGACAGCCGATTCTCTGAAAAGAGGGTCGGCTTTTTTGTTGGGAATTAATAATGAGATTTTTAAACGAATCAAGACGCAATTATCTTTTCGCGCTTGATGAAATAATAAATTACGAGAAAGACGGCATCCGCGCCGAAGACGGGATGATATGGTTCCCACGGGTTTATGAAGACGCAGAAGAAAACTTTATCCATAAACAAGTGAACATTGAAAATCAAGACAAAAAAACATTCAGAACAATAGAAGAATGTGAGGCATGGTTTGAAGAACACACGAAGGATATAGCAATGGATAAAATGGTTAAGGTTTCCATGTTGCCCGCCGAACGTCTTGAACCTACCGACGAAGATTGGGAGCTGATGAAAGAATATATACCAGGTGCGAAAAGAGGGACAAAGACGAAGGAAGACTTTGTGGTATTTCGGGATCATCTGGCATTCAATCTTTTGGACCGTGATAGCCAGAGATTTCCCCCGAAGGTATTGGAACGTCTAAAGAATACAATTGTCGGGAAAAGGAAATTACCGTCCCATGACTGGCCTGGTTCAAAGGGTGTCATTGGAAGGTATTTTAAGAGTGATATAGAAACGTCGGGCATTGATGAAGGATTGAAGGCCTTGGGTGGACATATTCCGTCCGAAGCTAACCGGACATTACAGAAGAAGATCGCCCAGCAAGATAGTGGAGTATTGTGGCTGGTCGGTAGTTATTATGTGCCAAAAGAAAAAACGGAAATTATCAATGATCTTGATTCCGGCTTGTGGGCGTCTTCGATTGGATTTGTGGGCGGGCAGACTAAAGACATTGAGGATGAAAAAGGCAAAAAACTTTACGAGGAATATATTTTAACTGATTTTTTGGAAGCTGCCGAGGGGTCTTTGGTGGGTGTAGAGAGTCAACGGGGAGCGGAAACGAAAACTGTCAACCCTGAGCTTGAAAAAGATGAAGGAATGAAAATTACTTATGCCGAAGTTATTAAACCCTACGAAAACGAACACGCCTGCAGATTGAAAGACCCCAGTCAGTACGAAAGATTCGCACGGAAAAATTGCGAGCAAAAACACGACGGGAAATGTATAGATGTAATATATGGCATTAAAGACGGAAAATCAGAAATACAATCATTAAGATATAAGATAAAGACGTGGAGTGTTTCCGCAGCGAGAAACCATTGCGAATCACGTAAAGGGATATTTGAAGCCGCTGCGAAGGTTGTGAGTAGCCTTGCTGTTAAGAAAAAAAATAAACCAGGAGGAAACATGAAATTTACAGTGGATTCTGTTGGCTTTTCAAAGGAAATCGAGCTTGACGAAGAGTCTATTAACACCCTCCAGGCCGACATTGAAGACGCAGTTCAGCAAAAGGTCGCAGACATCGAATCGGAGATGAAAGAGCCGACCGAAGAGTTGACTGCCGTAAAAAAGGTTTTCGGCGAGGAATTCACCGCCGAGAATGCTAAGGATGTGAAAATCAAGGCCGACGAGTGGGAAAAGTATCACAAGCAATTGATCGAGGATACAGTTAGACTTGGATGTATGGCAGGCTTAGTATCAAAGGAAAAAGCTGATAGTAAAAGAGAATTTCTTGAAGATTTGTCTTTTGAAAAATTACTTGCCCAGCATACGGAATATCAGGAGGCGGTTGACAAGAAATTCGAGTTGAAGGGTATTTTGCCCGACAACAACGATGATCTTAACCCAGACAAAAAAGACAATAAAGGGGAATCAGAGGAAATTATACACGTTCCCGATTCTGCATTTAGCATTGGAGGTTAGATATGTCCAGAGTAAGAGGTGGTGGCGACCGTCCAAGTATTACGAGGGTTGGTTGCGTGCCGGATTCTACATTTGAAAGTGAAATTGATGCTCTTGTGGCTGCTGGAACAGATGTTATTGGAAAACTCGTTACGGCAACTTTTTCCAATAATTATGAAGTGACAAGTGCTGCTGCCGGAGCCGTGCCACACGGCAAAATCGTTGATTATAGGGTAAGTGGAAGTTCGTATGCATTGACTGTTCATTTTTTCCTGATGACGGATCAAAATGGCAATGTGTTTGCGCCTACACAGATTATTAATCTGCCCTATGATGGTACGACTGCCTTGCAAGATACTTTCAAGGTTGACGATACGACTTATATGAATATCGAAGATGCCGGTGCAAGTGGGGCTGGTGTTGTAATTGCCGTAGACGTGCCCACGACCAACCGCGTTGATGTGATGGTATAAGGAGGCTAAAATGGCTTATACACCAAGAATTGACCCCATGAAAAGCTCTAAAGTTGTAGAGGCATGGTATCCCAAAGACGGACTCGAATCCGGTATGTATAAACATGCAGCTAAAGATGGCAAGTCTTTTACTATGTTTCTTGAGGAGCTGAAATCTGAAAAAATGGGGCAGCAAACTATTTATGACGGGCTTTCGCTTTCTCAGATATTCGACAAAAAGGCAAAAATGAGAGCAAATGGCGAGACCCCCCCCCTAACTGCTTTTGAGGAAGGCTTGAAAGCATGTGGTATTCGTTTCGACGGTATCGGAACCGATAATATAGTCGGGAAGTTTTTCCAGTTTTCCGGAGCCGACGTTCTTTTCCCCGAAGCAATTTCTACGCAAGTTTTTGCAGGTCGCAAAAAAGATAATATGGTTCCGATTTTTGCTGCTCGTGAAACCATGCTTGATTCAATGACTTATTACAAAATTTACATTGAAACGGCTGAGGCGGATGAGCAAACTTCAAAATTAGAACCACGCGAAGAAATGAAGGAAACGAAAATCGTCGTTGGCAAACAGACGGTTACTCTTCAGAAATTCGGCACCTATTTGACACAGAGTTATGAAGATATTAAACAAATGCGCCTGAATATTTTTGCTGTTGCCCTTGATCGAATTGGTTTACAGATTAAAGTTGATGAAACCGATGATATGTTTTATACTATGATTAATGGCGACGGCAATTCAAACACGCCGGGTGCTACTGCATCTGCCGATGCTTCGGGAGTAATTGATGGCGAGGAAGTGACGAAAGTTCGCACGATTATGAGTTCTCCGTATCAGGTTTCCGTACTTGTTGGCAAAAAGGCCGGTGTCCGTAAATGGATCAATGCTCTTGCGGATTATACAAATCCTTACGATATGCGAAGTTTCACCCAGGAGGTTGTGCCACAGTTAGTTATGCCAGTTATGTACGAGTGGGATACCAGTACGATCACAACTTCCCATTTTTACGGTGTTGACAAAAATTACGGCATTGAGCATCTAACGATGGGTAGTGTATTGACCGAAACCGAAAATCTAATCCGACAGCAAATCAAGGGTACTGCTATTAGTTATGCAGCGGGGCATGCAATAATTGACGAAAACGCTGTTTGTGATTTTGATTTTTCGTAAGGAGTGACTTATGGGTGTAATATATGTAACAAGCAAGAAAAAGAAACCTCTCTCCTTGTCCTGTCCTGTGAGGGGGAATTATAATCATTATATGAGCATTAACCAATATATGATTGATAAAAAAATCCCTCACGAGGTTCCCGATGTACCCTTTTATCATGACAAAATCAGTCAGGGGCTACTTGCATTAGACAACTCAAATAAAGCAGCCTCGAAGTGGAAAAAGTATTATGATAAAAAGGTGAGCACAACCGAAGAAGCCCAAAAACGGTATGCAGAAGATCGCGAGAAAAAACTTCAACGGCTGCGGAACGAGCAGGAAGAAAGGGCAAGGCTAAGGGGGCGGCGGGTTTCGCCTGCAGTGAAACCTAACAATGAAGATACTTCTGAAAATTTGGAAGTAAACGAAGATACTTCTGAAAATGATAATGAAGATACTTCTGAAAATTTGGAGGTGCAAGAATGAAGCGATTAATCATCTTTCTTTTAATGATCGGATTTGCATTTCCGTTGTTCGCACAGAATCGTGAACCTTCCGGCTTTGGTAACGTGGGAACCTTCAAAAGTTGGATTAAGGATGGCTTAACTAACATAACGATTTATGGGCTTACCCATGCAGGTGCCCTGACAGTCGGCGAAGACGATACTGGATATGACGTCAAGTTTTTCGGTGCCACATCCGGGAATTATGTTTTTTGGGATGAAAGCGAAGACCTGTTGAGCGTAGTACAGACCAACGCAAACACTTCTGGAACAGAGCGGGCTACAACAGTTACGCTAACCCAAACCGGCGCAGGTGCGATTTCTGAGGCATTTTACGCTAAAGTCATTGCAGATGTTCAAACCGGATCCTGGGTGAACGGAATTGTCGGACGAGTGGATTATAGTACAGGGTCTACCGGAGATGCGGGTGGCGGTATGGCGGCTGCGATTTGTGCCGAAATCAATTTACCAGCCAAGTCTCCGAGTGGTGGGGCTTATTATGCCTTTGATGCAGAAATTGAAGCTCCTGAAAACTTTTCGTCTATAACAAATCCGACATCATTCCCAATGGCATTTATGCGAACCGGCCTATGGGGAAACGGAACCGCAAAGGCGAATTGGGAAGATTACGGATATATCTTCCATTTCGATGACATCACGGATGCCTCCGGCAACGTCTGGTATGATAATACGTTAAGGTGTTTAATTAATACCACTGCATTCTATATGGTTTTTTCCGAGGCAGAGGGCGAATTCCAGACACAGTATTTAATTGAGTCTACAAATACAACGGACGCATCAAGCACAACGGTTGCAGCGCTTCAGTCAGACGGCGGATTGGGAATTGCGAAACAGGCACATATCGGCACAGGTTTGACGGTCGGATATACTACCGCAGACGAAAATGAACCTGCTTTCAAGATTATTGGTGATGCTGATTCTGATGCGGCGGGTGATACCGATGATACGTTCCAAATCGCTATCACGGCAAATGCCACCCCTACAAATGCTACGTGGGGGTTCACATCTACTCAAAGTGCTGGATATACGTTTGATAAAAAAATTGACCTTGCGGCGGGTTTAGATGTAGGAACTGATTTGGATGTTGACGGAACGGCAAATCTGGACAATACCGATATTGATGGAACGTTTGCAGCGGACGGGACTACTTTTGATGTCAATAGTACAACTTCCATGACGTTTGACAATTCTAACACGACGAACGGGATTGACATCAATACCGGAACATCGGGAAGCCCGGTTGACATTGGACATTCGACATCCGAAACAACCGTTGGTGACAATCTTACTGTCAATGGTGATGCCGATGTGGTCGGAGCACTTACGGGCGGAACGATTGCTTCTGATGCAACGGTCACGGCTGCTTCAACAATGTCAACCGGTGCTAACGCTGGAACATCTGGTCAAATTACGTTTATTGCGAGTGATAACGATCAAGGTACAGTAACAATCAACACATCTGATAATCTTGCATTTGCGGGTTTTGCTGGTGGCGTTGATGTAGATGGCGACTTTACCGCTGGAAGTGTTGCGTCAGATGCAGGAGTAAGCGGAACATCTGTAACCATAGCACCATCGGCTGCCGGTGCCGCAATTGATCTACAACTCGAAACTGAATGGGTGTCCGGCACTTTAATTGATGCTGATTTTGGCAGTGCTACTACGTTAGACGATGACGCCATTGGTTTTGAGATGGATTTAAATGGCAATGTTACCATGACAACTGACAAGGATGTTACCGCAATTAGCTTAAAGTTACCGGCGTTGAGCCAAACGGCAGCTAATACAACTGCGATTTACGGGTTAAATCTTAGTACGGCTGGAGCGTTAGTACAGAGTTCGGGTGCTGGAACAATAAATTGGCGTGGTGTGAATATACAAATGCCAAATAGCACTCAGACAACCGGAACAGTATCTTCGATTGGAATTGACATCGCTGGTGGAACATTAACAAGCGGGACAGCTTACGGTATTGATGTGACTGGATCGTTTACGCGGGGCGCACACATAGCAACAAGTATGGCAAACGCTAACGTTGGTGATGGATACGGTGCGGCGATTGAAGTTGATGTTACTACGACAGGAACAAATGCAGGTCATCTCGCTGCTGCTTCAGCATGGGTAAACGTAAACAGTGCAGTGGCCGCAGGCGGGAATCTGGTTGCGGCTCGCAATGATGGTATCTGGGTTAATACTGGTGATTCTGGCAACCTTACGAATGCCATTGCTATCTTCGGCGCACGAATGCACATGTTGAGCGCGGGAAACGAAACAGCTGCTTGCCCATTTAGTCTGAATGTTTCAGGCACTACGACGGATGCGCTGTTTTACCTTTATAACGAGGATGGAAGCACATCAATGGGCTATACTGCCGATGGAAATACCGGAGCAAATAAGATCGGAGCCGTACCCTTGTATATCGATGGGAATACCAGTACGAAATACTGGGTATATATCTACGATAATTACAATTAAAAAAAAGGCTTTGGGGCTGTGCCTAAAAACAGCCCCGTTATTTAAAACAGAGAGGAGAATTTAAAATGAAACGTGCGCAAATGAGTATCGGGCTGTTCATTGGTATTTTGTTATTTTCTACATCCCTTACGGCAGAGTATGTTCCATTCAAAGTCAATCTGAGCATGCTCGAAAGATTTATTGTACTTTCGCTGTTGCCCGAAAAGGCGAGTTTTAGCGATTGGAAAGTCATCAACGACTTAAAGGATCAACTTGCACCCAACGAACAGGAACGAGTTGCGATTGAAGCTAAACAAAATCCCAATGGCAGTATAAATGCTAAATGGGACGCAGTGCCAGAAAAAGAAATCGTATTTGGAGAATATACGGAAAAACTGATTGTTGAAGCATTAAAAAACCTTGACGCAAAGGGAAATCTCAATATTAATCAATTATCACTTTATAGGAAATTTGTGTTAAGAGAAATCAAAGAATAAATAGATTGGATAAATAGATGAAGAAGCCAAAACTCGCTTTTATTACTCATCACAATTGTGCGCGTGTCACAAAAGAAGCGTGGGTACTTAAAAATCTTGGTTATGAAATACGATTAATTTCTCATTTACCCAAAGAGTATGATAAAAGTCTTTACGATAGCATCAATTATTATGAAACACCGGAAAAATTCAGATCAACAATAAAACTGTTCTTTGGCAAAGTTGATATATTCCATGTTCACAACACGCCCGACTGGATGGCATGGACGATTCGAGAATTGAATCCAAAGGCAAAGATTATCCTTGATGTTCACGATTCTAATAGATGGCTTTTTGGCGAACAGACGGTTGATGCTACGGGTGAAAAAGTAATATGGTACGATGAGGATATGGCTATTGGTTGCTCAAATGGATTGGTTTTGCCAAGTTTGGGTTGCCAGAAAGAGATAAAAACACGAACATCAAAACCTACAACTTTCATTCCTCCGGCCTGCCCGGAAGATTGGTATATAACAAAACCCCAGGGATTCTACGGTGGTGCCGTAATTAATGGTGGGGTCTCAATGGATGTAATAAACAGTGGAGAGATATGGAGGAATTATACGGATTTATGTAAGGCATTGAGAGGGAAATGTCAAATATATATGTATACGCCGTCTATTACAGCCCGTGCAGATGATAAATTGAATATTCACTACATGAATTTAGGATGCCGAATATCTAAAATGATGATGAGTTTGGTTATTGAGAAGTTAGGCGAACACTCGTGGAATATAGTAGGTAACTGGTTAGCTAATAACAAAAAAATAAAAGTATTTGATATTAATATGCCCAATAAATTTTTTGACGCGGTTGCGGCTGGCATACCGTCAGTTTCATTTGGAGTGCAGGAGGTAAACAGACTTATTGAAAAATATGATATTGGGATAGTGGCCAATACGCCGGATGAATTTATTGAACGATGGGATGAACACATACAAAAACGAACAAACCTTGCGATGCACAGGCGGAAGCTATCTATGGAAAATTTTATCGGAAACCTAACCAAGTTTTATGATAATTTTTAGAAAACGCTATGGAACAAAACAGCAAATATTATGACGAAGTTTACAGGTACTCTGAAGACTATAAAGTGCATTATAGGCGATCACCATACTATCCTATTTGGAATGTTTTTGTAAAAAACATGAACCCCAAAATGAGAATCGTAGACTTGGGTTGTGGGCCTGGTCAATTTGCGAAATATTTACGGGATGAAAGTTTCCAAGATTATATCGGCATTGATTTTTCGCATGTAGCCATTGATATGGCGAAAAAATTAGTGCCGGATTATACTTTTATTTGCGCAGACTTAAATACTTGTCCGTTGCCCGATGCAGACTATTATGTTTTGTCCGAAGTCTTGGAACACCTTGAAAAGGATATTGCTTTAATTCAAAAAATACCATTCGGCAAAAAAGTTGTTGCATCGGTTCCCTGTTTTGACAATCCTGCTCATGTAAGAACATTTAAAAATATAAACGATGTTACAAAAAGATATGGAAAATATGTTGTGTTTGATGTACTTGGTCAAGTCGGATTGTTTTTTGTGTTTAGCGGAGAAATGAAAAGGGAATTCTAAGAAAGGAGAAAGAAATGAAAAGAGCATTAATTATAGTTTGTCTGATGATTTTATTTGGCTCGTCTGGATATGCACAGTCAAAACCTAACGAAAGCCGAACCGTACCTGCTGGACAGGAACAAGCCGCTCGGATTAATCAAACTGAGGCTGATGAATACCAACGAGTCAAATCCGAATTGGAAGAAGCCCAGAAATTGATAGGGCAGTATACGATATATGTGTCCAAGCTCGAAAAGAACAACAAACAACTTGTTGATCTGCTTGAAATGTCTCGGCAGGTTCTAAGGGAATTGGCAAACGCCGAAACAATTGAAGAGCGTGACAAAATATTAGCAAAATATCAAATAAAGGAAGCTGATGGCTAATATAACTGCTGCGCAAGTACAAGCAACTGGCGGATGGACGACTACCGAGGCTCCTGATGCAACCCTTGCCTTGGCTCCATATATCCCGGCTGGTGATGGTTGGTTGAATGAAATTCTATCTAATAAAGGAACCGACCTTACAACACTAACGGCTGCGGATGCCGACAAAGGGGCTTTAGCGTTAGCCGCCGAATGTTATTACGTAGCTCATTTATTTGCATCCAGACCATCAAAGAATGATTTCAGGGCGGGGCCAGTAGAATCTAAAAACAAAAAGGCTGCCGATATTGTCGGGAGCGCGGAATGGCTTCTAAAAAAAGCCAAAGAGATGCTTGCTAAAGCTGGTATAGTTTACGAAAAATACGGAGCCGTGACTCACGGCGGAGACGATTATCATCCAGACGGTGACGAGAAAACACAGATTGACCTTGGCCTTGCCTATCAAGATAGCGACGAAGAGTTGAATTTTCTTGGGGTTGATGACGGTTGAGCTACAGAGATCAATTTCTTTTATGGTTGGCAACTGACGATCTTGCGGAGACTGCCACGCTAACAACGGTCACGGGAGATACTTGTCCCTGTATGGAACAGGGTCGAAAGAATTATTCTCCCGACTGGCACGTTGCAAATCCGGGAGAAGATGATTGTGAGGGCACTGGTTTAATTAATACCAGCACTACGACAATTAACATTAAGGCGGTGTTTTCTCCGGTTGGGCTTGCGGGAAATAGTATACCAACGATGAAAGAATTTATCGAAACTATTGGGGAAATCCAGAAAGACGATCTCTTTTTGTGGGGGACGGTAAATACGGCCGACGGCTCGTTTGCCGATTTGTCGGGGAAAAGCGAATATACGGATTATATCACAAAAGATTCAAAGAAATATTTAATAAGGGATGTTTCCGATATTCCCGCAAGTGTAGGACAGGTTGCCCATTTAGTGAGGAGGAGGGCTTAATGGAAAAGTTGGTTGACACAAGCAGATTTATCCTTAAAAGCAGGGCTGTAAAGTTAGCTCTTGCTAAAGCTGGAGCGCGGGAGATACTTAAGGGTGCACAGGAGATATACGACGCAGCCGACAAGAATCTTTCCGGCCCGCATTATAAACCAGGCCAGCCACACAAAGCCACTATGCCCATTGCACGGATTACAGGTAACTTGTCCAATTCGTTGAAGCTGACTCCGTTGTCGAGTACGGTTGTAGCTGTTTGGTCTGATCCCAAAATAGCAAACTATAACAGATATGTTCATGACGGCACAAAGGGGAAAAAGGGGAAAAGGAAGCGAATGAAACCCCGACGCTTTATTGGAGCTCCTGTAAACGAGAGACGACCCGCTATACAGGGTAGAATCAGGCGACAGGTTTTGCTTGCGATACGCAAAGACGGGCGAACATAAGTGAGTGTTAGGCAGACACATATCATAGAAGATTGTGAAAGATGTTTCGAGGCTCTTTTCAATGCCAAGATTTCGGGCGGTGTTCCCTGGAGTCGTTGGGAAACCTATTTAGGCTTCCCAGAAGAAGATGTACTGAGCCAACTTGAAAAACCCGTGATATATACCGAGTCACCAAAATATATCGAAGAAATAAAACAGCAAGGCGGCCTGGGGCTCGGTTTATATCAAATGTATTTCGGTGCGTGGGATGACCGGAAAACTGGAGGGCCGGAAGAGATAAATATTATATCTTCCTACATTCTTCAGCTTTTCCGAAACACAAAAACACTCCATACGACCACGTTTTCCGTAACGCTTGGTGGAACGAGTTATTCCGGTAAAACCTTGACGGATATGGGAATCGTAGTGCAAGGAATCAGAGATACGGGAGAAAAAGCCACAGAAGATATAAAAGAATTCAGACATGAATATGAAATAATGTTTATGGCCTAATTAAAGGAGAAAGACATGGCTGTTACTGACATACTTCCAGCACCGCCGGAAAATAGTTATTTACGCGGCCAAGATGCTTTGCACCGATATGTGATTTGTGATGCATCGGCCTCTGCGCCTGTAGCTTGGACAAATTTAAGTTATGTTCAGTCTGTAGTAGTTGGCGATGTAACCTATGGCGTAGAGTACGACATACGACATCATGGAGCGGGAGACAAGACGCACGTCAAGCGTGAACCTATGTGGCCCGTGACAATTAATGTTTTGAACGGGAAAAAGGCAGAGGTTTTGGCTGCCCTTCAGAATATTACGTGGAGTAGTGCAAGCGTAGCCCTTCCATATCATGTGAGTAATGATACGCCGGATTGTATTATTGAATCTATTTTTCGTGAGGCAGATTATACCCACAGGTTTAGTCAAGTTATCCAAGATTTGATTATTGATGATACCAGCCAGGGTATTCCAATGGAATACGAAGACGGTGTAATTACTGGACATACTTACTATCCGCCGTTCTACGTTTACGCTGGATATGAAGCGGTTTACGATGTTTGGGATGCAACGCCGACAACGCTTACTTATACCCTGTCTTGTTCTACGCCTGCATCTATGGTTACGGCGACTGACCACAACTGGTGGGAACTTGATAATGCAGCTTTTGTGAAGCTGTGGGATAATTCAGCCGACGGATTCTACCGTTACACGACTGGTGTTGCGATCAGTGGCGGAACGTTGACAGTTACGGGAGCCACGCCATCTGCCACAGATAAAGTTTATACGCTATATGTAAAAGCAACTTCTTAAAAAACAGAGGAGATAAAAAGATGACAGATCAAAAAAACGCACCATTCGTAACTGCTTCTATTTGGCTTGCAAGTGCATGGGAAAGTATTTTTGGTATCAAGCCGGATAGAATGGAACAAGAGGAATATCCAGACGGACGGATATTAGCACTTGCCGTTTATGAGGATCGTACTAAGTTGCCCGATCCGTCAAAATTCAGGGTATCGCACGATGACGGGGGGGCGATTGTGCCCCTCCTTGCGATACCGTTTTCAAGGGAAACTGTTTTTGAGACGAATTTCAATACAATCAAAAGAAACAAATTTTTTAGAATTGTAAACGGTAAAGGAGAAAATGAAGATGGAAAAAACACAAAACAAAGCGATTGATATACTGAAAAAGGCTTATGAAAAAGATACCGTAGAGGTCAACTTTGATCTCGGTGGTGGTGTCATTGCGAATTTAAGTCTTGCCGATGCTGCGGATATGTTCGCAGAACAGGGTTGCATCAAAGAGGATAAGCAATACGAATACGAAAAAAAGGGATATGGCGACCGTCCGATTGATGAAAAAAAATGGGAAACATATCTAAAAAGCGTTAAGCCTGAACATAGGGAAAGAATCGCCAAAGATAGGCCTTGCAATCGTGCCGAACAGCGTGCAGACGAAGATACGCAGCGCATTATCATACGTGACTTACTTGCAAAATATTTACGGGACGAAAACGGGGCTTTTCATTTTCCCGATGAACAATCGCAGCAAAAGTTTGGGCGTATGGCTATTTCTACGCCACGACTTACAAAGTTGATTACTGATAAATTAATTGAGTTGACCGGCAAGGTTTCCGAAATTCAGGAAACGGTAAAAAACTCCTAAGAGCAGGAGAGCTTAGTGAATGGCGTTTTAGGGATGCTGTTGCAAGGCGTTATGGACTTTGGCCCTGGTGTGATGAAATAACGGATGCCTGGGAAAATCTCTACCAAAGAGCTTTTCTGCTCACGACATTGGAAGACATCAATACAGAAAACGGATTACTCATTGAGTTGTTAAGCAAAGAATTTCCAAAATTTTTCAAACAACTTACGGGCGTTGTTGCATCGACAGTCATTGCAACATCGTGGCTTGACAAAAAAGGTAAAATCAGAGAGCGGAAAAAACTTGATCCGTTGTTTAGAGATTCCGATCAGGCGAAAGAAGGATTTGAAGTCAATATTCCTGATCCTGAACATCCAGGACAATGGAAAAGAGTCGCGGTGAGGTGGTAAATGCCTTTCGGGTTTGGCAGTATCGGTGGTGTGGGTGACATTGTTGCATTTGTTAAACTATCCGGAGCGGATAAATTTAATAACGATCTGGACCGCTTAAATCAACGTGTGTCTAATTCCGGTCAAGTAATGAACAGGGCTATGAATGCCACGTTGCTTGCAGGTGCTGCTGCATTTACGGCTGCGACGGTTGCTGCGTCGAAGTTTGAAGCACAAATGGCAGATGTCAATACATTACTTGATGTATCCGAAAAAGAATTTGAAAATCTCAATCAAGGTGTACTGAACATTGCTAAAACTGTTCCCACTTCAATGTCTACATTGACAAAGGGCTTGTATGATTTAATTTCCGCAGGGGCCGAATCTTCACAATCAATTTCTGCTCTCGACTTAGCCGCACGTGCCGCAACGGCTGGCATTTCTGGTGTTGATGTTGCAGTTAGGGCGGGCATGGCTACAATTAACGCCTATGCCTTAGATATTGGAGAATTGAGCAGAATTTATGATTTGCAATTTTCAACGGTAAAAAAGGGTGTTTTGACGTATGCCGAGTTATCGAATGCAATAGGGAATGTTTTACCATCGGCCTCAAATTTAGGCGTTGTACTTGAAGACCTATACGGTTCCATTGCAGCCGTGACAAAAGCCGGTATTGATGCTCAATCTGCCACAACTTATTTAGCACGCGCTTTTGAATCTATGACGGAAAACAGGGAGAAATGGGAAGCATTGGGAGTTGCGATATTTGACGCAACGGGCAAATTTAGGGGGTTAGAGCCAGTTATCGGAGATTTGGCAAAATCGCTACAGGGTGCTACGGTAGAGCAAAGAATAATGAAACTTGAAGCCCTTGATATGGAAAAACGTGCAGCTAAAGCAATTCTGACAATGGTCAATAATTATAAGGGATTCAAAAAGACACTTGATGCTGTAGCAGATTCACAAGGTGCAATGAATGATGCTTTTGAAAAACAGATGGATACATTTAAAGCGCAGGCTGGAATAATTAAAAACAATCTTCAAGTTGCGTTTATCGAACTTGGCCGATCCGTACTTCCCGTTTTAACGGATATGTTTAGGGAATTAAATAAGCATCCAGAAACCATTCGTACTATTGTCTCGGTTGTAGGGAAATTAGTAATAACTCTTGGTGGAGCTACTGCTGCGCTTAAGGGTGTTCGGCTTGCCATGTCTGCGGTTAAAGGGATACAAGCTTTGTGGATGGCTTCATTTGGCCCATTCGGTATAGCTATTGCAGGCGTAACGGCTGGATTAATTGCATTAAATGAAATTGCAAATAAACGCCATGAACAGGCTTTAGCGCAGATAGATGCAATAGGTGAAGAGATTAATGAAGTGCGGGTGCTTTCCTTGCGTTATGATGAATTGAAAGATAAGGCAGTATTAACAAGAGCAGAATCCGAAGAATTAAAAACAATAACAGAGAAATTAACAAAGGCATTTGAGGCACAGGGCTTAGACGTTTCAAATCTTACTGGAGCACTCACACAATTAACCCCCCTGTATTTAAAATTAAGAAAAATAGAGCTCCAGGAAGCTCTATCTGAAGTTGAAAGAAAAATTGGAGCTGTTGCCATGAAAACAAACGTCCTGGCAACAGCTCTTGGTGGCCCCATATCTCTGTTTAGCGGGCTTCGGGATATTGTAGATGACACACAAGCTGGAGCACTAAAGAGATTAAACAACCAAGCCGAAGATCTTAAAAGTAGATTGGAAGAACTTGAAAATCCACTTGCAACAACATCTACTGAAGTTGAAAATGTGGGCGATGTTTCAAAGAATGCTGGAGACAAAATATCCTCAACAATAAAACCTATTTATGATATGGCCATAAAGACAAAAGAATTAAAATCTGCTATGATAGATTGTGCCGATGCAACATTGCAACACGATGAACACGTAAAAGCCTATGAAGAACATTTGAGAAAAGCAAACGATACAACCCAAAAAGCGAACAACAATTGGATCGACTTCGCCCGCCTCATTGGAGATGTAACAGACAGGATGGAGGGTGATTTCGCCCCTGCCATAGGCAATATCGCAAACCTTATTGCTTCATTTGCAAGTCCAAGTGCAACATTCTTGAACATTTTCAATATTTTTGGTGCGATCTTCGATGCCTTTACCGGCAAGACTGGAACGCTCAAAGTATCAATCGACGAACTAAAAGAGTCTTTCGGGGCTTTAGGTGATGAGATCGAACGAGCGCAACAATCTGCTGAAGATTTAGGGAATGTTATCAGCTCTGCCCTTGCACAGCAAACAAGTCAAGTACTTGATGATACCTTGCAACGCGCAGCCGATTTAGCTACGGAGATCAAAAGATTTGAACTCTTAGAAGTATCAGCCAGACGTCCATCTGGTTTGGGTGGCATTAATTGGGTAAATCCGTATACTGAACGGCTTAAAGATTTGCGTATTGAATATGAAGCTACTCAAAAAGAAATAGAAGGTCTGACTAACAGCCTTCTTGAATTAAGCGATGCATTTCAATTTGAGGTGGGATTTGAAAAACAGGCCGAGGATTTGGGAACCCTGACAGAACAAGCCTTAAAGATGAGAGATTATTTTGGTGACATTGAATGGCCTGGCCTTGAAACCCTTTTACAGGAAACCATTGACCAATCAAGAATTATGCTTGACGATCTTGATCCCACTTCACAAGCGTATGTTGATTTAAGCGATAGCATAAAAGAAGCAGAACTGGCTCTTGGCATACTCAATGGGACAATTGATCAAGAAACCCTTGATATAATAAAGAAAACCGAAAACGAAATAGAAGCATTAACTCAAGCAATTTCAGATTGGGAACAGGAACAGGCAAATATTGATGAACAACTAAAACGGGATATTGAGGGAATAAATAATGAAATAGAATCCTTAAATAAAACGATAACCGATTTAAAACAACAGCGAATTGAAATTGACATACAGCTTGCTCAGGATATTCTGCCCTATCAAACAAAACTTTCTCAATTGCAGACTACATTAATGGGTTTTCGTGAAATACCCTCAGTTGAAGGTATTGACTTCTATCAACTCTCAAAGGCGATTGACGAGTTAACGGGTCGGGTCAATAAATTGACCATTGACTGGGGAAATATGCTTGATGTCATGTTCCAGGATTATGACCAGTTTGAAAAAGACATCCAAACAGCCACTTCCGCCATTGAAAAAATACTTTATTTTGATATTGACCTTGAAACAACGACGGCAGACGAACAGATTGCAGGACTTATATTTAGGATGCAAGACTATTTAAAGACATTAAGTCCTGGTTCTAAGGCTTATGAAGATGCAAACAAGGCACTTGAAACCCTTACCCAAAAATTTGAAGACATGGGGGGTGAGCTTGATAAAGAAAAAGCCCTTGCGATTGAAACCGATGCAGTAGATTCTGCCATTGCAGATGCACAAACTATTATTGACAATTTCATCCTGGAGGCCGAAAGCAAAAAAGCCGAAATAGATATTGATATTATTGAGGCAGAAAATAAAATCAGGACCCTAAAGGGTGATATTATCAGTTTGATAAATGAGGCCGAATCTCGCAAACTTGTCATAGATGCGAATATACAGGTTGCTCAATATAAGATAGAAACCTTGATAAACAAGCTATCGGAACTGAGAAGCAAAACAATTACTATTGATGTAAATGCACCGTCGGGAATGCATATAGGTGGCATTGTCGAAGCCCACCAGGGCCTTGTTCTTGGATCAACCTATAAGGGACGGAAAGAAGTTTTAATCAAGGGGCTTGAAGGGGAGGCGGTTATTCGTCCTGAAGTTGGAGATATGTATTCCTCGAAACAATGGGAGCGTTTTAATAGAACGGGCAATCCTGCCGTTTTTGGGAATACGCAAGATACCGGCAGGGCGGTTGTTGTGATCAATCAACCAGGTCCACGAACAAATGCACAAATATATCGAGATTCTATTTTACCGGAAAAACTTTATGCGGAACGATTTCTTGAACCGGCAGGAGACGTATTCTAATGGCAACGGCTGTCAGGTTTACACTGTCAGGTCCAACTAATGTTGACTTTGATGAAGAAGAAATCCAGGATGTTATTGTCCCCTGGGATCAAGATATTCAGGTTCAGAAAAATCAAACAATGCCTCCTTATATATTTACGGATGGCGAACAATGGGCAACGATTATAATTTACTTTTTTGAAAAATACGATTCGACCAAAACAAGAATAGATCAGATAATTGACGCAGAAGAAGAAATGACTTTATACTATGCTTATAAATCATTCCCATCAAAAACCTGTTCCGTGATTTACTATCCAGACGGAATGACGCATACTTATCAATACCATGTCGGCGGAGAACAAGCATACGGAGTTATTCATAAATTAACCTTCTTAAAATCGAGTTGATATGCCAGCTTATACGACATTGCCGAGTCCATGGCAGACAGAACTTGAGAAGAAAACGGCTGCCAAGCCGATTATTGAAATCGTCTACGATCCCGAAGATGAGGCAATACCTCTAAGTGGTAAATATGACATCGTTGAAATGACCCCGATTTCCAATACGAGAGAATTAGACATTGAATGGATCGGGCGACCCGTTGCATTTGACATGATGTTGACCTTTAATGATCCAGACAATTTTTTCAATCCGACAAATTCAAATTCACCATTTTATAATATAACTGGCGAGCTTTACGAAGACCATGCGTCGGGGGCGACTTCGATCAAGTTGCTTGATAAATCCGGCGTTTCATTTTCGGCTGGCAAGGTATTAACCATAGATGACGGCACAAATAGCGAAGATATATATCCTGACAGTTTCACGGCTGCTTCGGGTTCTACCTATTATCACGAAATCACTTACAATGCAGGACTGACTTATAATTATGCAAAAGGAACATATATTTACCCAAAATCGGCAGAGTTGAAAGAAGTTTTAGTGCGTATGCGAATGACGGGATGTACGTCAAAAGTGACTTGCTTTTTGGGTAAATTGCTAAAACCGCCAGAATGCGAAAGCGGAAAGTCAACTCTTGTTGTGGTCGATCTTAAAAAAGAAGCATTTGATCGTATTTTAACAGGTGCAGATTCTGATTCATCGCAAAAATTAAAAAGAATAGATACGGATGGAGTTCTTGCAAATTCTGTGTCTAAAAGTATTGCACAGGAAATAGATTATATAGAATATTCTTCCGATGCACTTGTCCAAGCTGCGTGGGCCAGTAGTAGCACGGAAGCCAAACTTGATAGTTATGAGACAGGCGGGGGCACAGATTCGGCCCTCGGAGATGTGGGGGGAACTGAATACTGGTTGGGGGTGCGGTTTACCCTTGACGAGCCGATAACTTGCACAGCAGTTTCAACATATATTAATTCCAAAAATGGCGCGCCCACCGGAGACATGACCTTTCGGATTGAAACCGACGATGCCGACACTCCATCCGGTACGCTGGCAGATACCAATGCTACGGGCACAATAGCCAACGGTTCACTTTCAACGGCTGCATGGAACAAATGTACTTTTTCAACCGCCTTTACTCTTCCCGCCGGGTCGTATTGGATAAGACTGAATATTCCCGATCAGGCAAACAATGTTTACTGGAATATTAACCGAAACGCAACGGGAACCGGAACGAATGCATACAGCACAGATCATGGTACGACATGGACAACGACAAAAAATTCCAATATCAAATATTATCGTGTATACGGTTATGCTTTGCAGTGTTTTTCAGAGTCAACAATAAAATCGCAAGGGCAATATTCCATGGAAGCTGTTGCTGCAGCAACGGACAGCCTTGACGAATATTTGACAAGGACATTCAGTACGGCCCTTGATATGTCCGGTCTTGATGAAATTACGTTTGATATTTATGCGTCAAGATCGGGTTCTAACTTAAAATTTGAGTTAGTTGATTCTGGCGGTACTCGCACGGAATATACGCCGTCAGTATCAAGCGCAAATACATGGGAAACGATAACATGGGATATTTCGGGTGTTTCTGATGCAAATAAAGACGCAGTTAGTTCACTTGTCATAACGATAGCTAACGCCGATTCGGACAATACATTCTATATTGATAATATATTTAATCCAGAATACAGGGCATTTGACCGAACGAAAGTCAAAGTATTTGATAATTGTAAACTGACGGAATGGACGGCCTCTTTTACGTCGAACACTGAATTTATTTTGAAAGCCGCAGATATAGGTGAAGGGGTTAATAGCGTAACTGATTTAACAATATATGGAATTTTGTCGGGCGCAGAACATCCCTTTAGATTCAACAATATATATGATATAGCCATTTACAAACATTATGCGATTATAACAAATGGATTCCAAGTAGACCCCTACTTAACTTGTATTATAATAGATATTGAAGACCCACAGAACCCTCAATTTGTAACCAGCTTCGGCGGCAACGGCTCGCCCAATTATATGAATGGCGCGTATAAGCTTGCAGTTGAAAATAATTATTTGTACGTATTGTCTTGGAATGATGATTATTTGAACATATACGACATATCGGATATTAGTAATCCAACAAGAACGGGTGGCATAGCTGTAACGGTTAGCGATACTCCTATTACTGGTGGAATGGTTGCAAAAGACGGATATGTATATGCTGTTGTTTGCGATAACGACTGGTTGAAAATATTTGATGTGCGTGATCCAACCAATCCAACACTTGCTTCAACATTTTCTGGTAACGGTGCACCCAATTACATGAATGGGCCACGCAATGTAAAGATTTATGGTGATTATGCCTATGTAGTTACTGAGGCAGATTTGTCGGTTAATATTATAGATGTTAGTGATAAAACAAATCCAACCATTTCGGGTGTACTACTATCAACCGATCTTGGTGATCCGCTCGATTTTTTTACATTACTTGATTTAGATATTAACGAAGACGCAACTTATTTATATACAACAACTATAAATGGACGATTTAATGTTATAGACATTAGCAATAAAACCGCACCCTCGCAAACTTCCAATATCCAGGATGCCAACCCCCCGTATTTGTCAAGTGCATATTCTATACAATATAGAGATAATCGTTGCTATTTAGGCGCTTTTGGAGATAATGCGCTTTCAGTAATAGATGTATCCGATCCCACCGATCCGACCCATGCCGATATTTTAGTAGATGCAACTTATTTTTCGACTGGATATGCATTAAGACTCTATGGGGATTATGCTCTAATGGGGTCGTCGAGCAATTATAGTTTTATAACTGTTAGAATTACAACATCTGATACAAATTTAGTTGGCAACGAAAACATTCGTATCCCGTCGGATGCTTGGCAGGGTACAAGGGCAGATGGCGATACGGTTACATTTGCAACGGCCATTTCCTACGAAGACCAAAATATTGTACAATGCCTTTATGATATTTACGAGGATCATGCAGGGATAAGTAGTCAACTTATTGACCGTTCGAGCTATTTGGCAGACAGATATGTCGGGACGCTCTTTGAAAATGCAAGCGCATCCGCAACAACAATCAAGGTAAAAATACTTGTTCCGATGTTGATTAAAACCGGAGAGACCCTGACAATCACAGAGGGATCAACAACCGAAGACGTGACCGTCAACACAGGCGTTGATACAAACAGCAAATACCCGCCGTATATTGACCTGACCGTTTCGGCTTTATCTAATTCTTACTCTCCAGCCGCAACCGTGACATGGAAGCAGAGGTCTTCTCTCGATACCGACTTCTCCTGGGATGCCGAATATCATTATTTCGATTTGATGGATTATAATATTAAATATTCTCTTGATAGAGAGATGAAAATTTCACAAGGCATAGAGAGAATATCACGACACGGAGATTGTTTTACATTTACAGATAATTGGGGTGTCGAAAAAATCCATACCTTTAGGCCCCATTACAATAGCTCTGTCCCGACGATAGCCAAAGATACGAACCTCTGTCTACCGACCCCTACTATCCAGACAAAGGAAATGGTGAACGAAATCAAAGTCTTGTACGGTTATGATTATACAAATTCTAAGTATCTTTACGAATTGACTTATCCCGAATCAAGAGATGATAATAAAGGATATATTCGGCACGGATTTGTAAGGCAGCGAATTCTTCGCCTCGCTGGTGTGTTCGATGAAGATTATGCAAAATCTATGGCAGCCCATAAATGGTTCATGTGGCAAAACGGCTTAACCGTTTTTAGGTTTAACACGACCCTGCAGGGCATGGTTTTGACTATAGGGGATCACGTCGATCTTGATTGTGACAATCCAGATATTGATACCGAGATCGAAATAATCGGCATACCGAATATATCGTATTTAGGAAAATTTGATTTGTCGTTTTTGGCGTACGACGCAGAATTCATTTGGAATAATTGGTTCCTAATCGAAGACAGTGGCATAGGAACTGGTAAAGTATTATGGTGAGGTGATATAATGCCGACTTATTCACAGGGTGACACACTTACGGTAGCGGTTGCAAACGCCTGGCCCCGAACAAATATGGCACAAGAAGATGCGGTCGGGTATAAAGTACCGCTAAGTGACTTTCGTTATGCAGATGGCTCAATACCCGACACTACCGGAGCCGCCGGAAACCCCAAACTCGTTATGGGGGGTTACGGATCAGGAACGGGAATTTTCCAAGGCGAGGATGCGCAGGCAGCCACAAAGACGGAAACGCTGTATTTTGATTTTAGGCTTCCCGAATGTTACGTTGCAGGCCAAACCGTAACGGTATCTTTTTCTGCACGTTTCAACGATGCGGGGACAAACACTGAAAACCCAAAGACGATAGATTGCGAAGCCTACGAAATCGCAGAAGCGGGAACGGCTGGAAGCGATATTTGTGCAACGGCAATCCAGACCATGACGGCTTCAATGGCAAGCTATTCGTTTACGATCACGCCCACCGGATTGTCGGCTGGTGATTTGTTAAGAGTATTTGTGCAAACGGCTTTGGCTGGTGATAGCAATGGAGCCCTGAAAATGGAACTCGGTGGTGCAACAATGGCACTGGATATTAAGGGATGAGTACCGTATTAACATTTAAATATATTTCAGGCGGATCCGAAACGACAGTCAGCTTTTCGGATTTAGAAGTCGATACCGTAAATATCATTACTCATCAAGAAACGGTGCTGAAACGACTTTGTAATAGACAGCCCGTACAATATTATATAAATCCCGAATGGAAAGAGATCACGATTGATCTCATTAACCAAATAGATACGCATGATAATGTAGAAACTCTCAGGGATGTTACAAGTATTATGGCAATGTTGCTTTATGATTTAAACGGTACGCTACGTCAAAATATCGGAGTGAGAATAAATCCGAACCTCTCTTTATATTATTATGCGGGTGAAGAAGATGCAGAGAAAAAAATCAGATTACATCTATGGCAGGCGACAAGTGGGAAGGCGGTTGCTTTGTTGCCTTTATCCGGCGAGGTATGGTAAATGGCATGGGATAAAGATGAAATTATCATACATATTGTAGACCCCGATACCGGCGATGATTATACATCAACAATCACGGTCGAGGTTTATCCGACAACTTCGGCCTATCCGACAAACAAAGTGGCGTGTACGCAGTTATCGTCCTTGTATAGATATAAGCCCGTATCGGATTTAAATGAATATACGCATTATTGGATACGCTGGACGATTGGGGCGACAACGTATTACAAAAAACTAATTGCCAAAAACAGTGAACCGATGACGGGTGCAGACCCAGGATAAGGAGGATAAGGTGAAAAAACGATATTTACTTTTAGCGTTTATTCCATCTCTGCTTTTCGGGCAAACGAAATGGATTAGAAATTATGGCAGTTTGCCTTACGCTTGGACAAGCCAGACTTACGAAGAAGCTGTGCCGAGTGATGCTTTTACGTTGGTTGATTCGGCATCCATTAAATTCAGGCTTGCGGACAACGGAGCTTGGGAAGTAATCATTTTAGATGAAGATGGAAATACACACGCGATTGTAGATTCTATAGGTAATGTCGGTATTGGGACTGATAGTCCAAACAATTTATTACATTTAGAAAAAGACCAAAATGCCGCTACTGTTTTAGAGATACAAAATAATGATTCTGGGTCAAGCGCTTATGCTGGTATAGTTTTGGATTCTGATGGTGGAAATAACTCTATTATTTATCAGCCGAGTTCTGGTTATTCTGACTCTAATACTCAGGATAAACTTGTTTTGCAGGATTCAGATGGAATATTTATAAATACACCTTTTCCTGAATTTTATTCGTCTTCTGCAGCCAGGCCGTTAATATATTTTACTAATAATAATGATGATAATAATTCAGCTTTATTTTATTTCCGTAAACTTTCAGATTCACCGGCAGACGGTGATTATCTTGGTCAATGGCGTTTTTATGGAAATGATTCTGGCTTGAATGAGGACGATTTTGTTCAGATAGGGTTTAAAGCTTCTGATGTTACTAATGGGGATGAGGCTGGTCAAGAAACTCACTACATTGCTCATAATGGCACAGCACGGAATTATTTTGAAATGAATGGTTATAATGGTTCTGTAAATCAAGGATATATTGTATTTAACGAAGATAGTTATGATGTAGATTTCAGGGTTGAGTCAGACAATGATGCCAATGCGTTATTTGTCCGAGGGAGTGATGGTAACGTCGGCATCGGGACAAACGCACCCGACAAAATACTTGAAATCAATGGAGCAAGCGGTGGGAATATACGCCTTACTTACAATGACGGTGATGGCAGTGCTACAAATTATGCGGACATTCAGGTCGGGAGCGATGGCGAGGTGTCTCTTACAACGGTTGATTCCGATGGAGCCGACGGAGATTTTACCCTATCCCTTGATGGTGATTTCAACGTAAATTCTCCGGTAACATCCGATGAAGAATTTACGTGGAATGTTGGAGCTTACGATTTTGTCACGGGGGGAACGTATATTGCAGCCGAGGCAGCCGTTCATCCAACCAATGCAAATGATCCTATCTATGCACCGCTCAATATTCCGTTTAATCAATTCAGCGGAACAGTTGTAATTGACCAAATCACTGTTTATTACAACACCGACGGAAACGGAGATGACTTTGATTTAGCCCTTGTCCGTACCGATCAAGACGGAACGATTACAACTGACGAAGACGAAGACGATATTGGAAATGGAACTTCGGGAGCGCAAAACTCGACCTGCCTTGCTGCGGATTTAACATTAACCGACTTTGCGTATTATATCGAAATAGATGTGAACAATACCGATACGAATACAGACGTAAAAATCTATCAGATAAAATTTGAAGCGCATTTGGAATAAATCGCGCCAGAAGCGAAAATACCGCTAAAATCAATTGGAGGATGATTGTGGAAATAAAAGAAATATGGCCTGCGCTTGGTGCTCCTATTGTTGGTTTAATAATGGGGATTTATCACAAATATATAATACACCCCCTATGTCAAAGAATTGATATTGTTGAAAAAGAAACTGTAAAACAAGGCGAAATGTTAGCTCGTATAGACGAACGGACAGAATGGATTAAAAACATTCTTGATAAAAAATATAATGGCAAAAAAAGATAAAATAATTCGCATCCTTGCCAACGACCCCGATTTTGGCAATAACGATATTCGGGAAGAGATCGAAACCGTCCTTGAATATCATGGCTATTTCTTTAGAGCGGAAAAACGCAATGGCGATGAATGGGAAATGATATTTGTAAAAGGTGATTAATGATACTTAAAAGAATAGCTCAAAACAAACATGGAACTTTTGGAGTATTAATTGATAATAATATTCCCTTTGCCGTTACCCTTGAATTGCCGTGGAAAAATAATAAGCCGTTTGTTTCCTGTATCCCTGCCGGACATTATACCTGCCGACGGACTATCCGCTCAAATGGAATGCACACTTATAAGGTGATGAATGTTTTAAACAGAACATCTATATTATTTCATTGCGCAAATACGATAGACGATCTTCTGGGTTGTATCGGAATAGCAGAAGAATATGGAGAATTAAACGGTAAACCCGCAGTCTTGTCAAGTGGGCGCGGATTTAAAGAATTTATGGAAAAATTAAATGGAATAGATAAATTTAAACTTGATATAATTGATTGCATTTTATAGGTCACATGACCTATTTTTCGCTTGACTTTTAAAACATCTTTTTGTATATTCCAAACATGCAGGGAGAGGGAAGAAAACACAAGGCCAGAATCGGTGAGTCGTTAAGCGTCTCGGCAGATTCTGGTTTTTTTGTTTTGGGGGAATAATGAAATTTTCCCACTATATTTTTTGCCTGACTCTGGGCCTACCCGTGACATTACTTGTTTTATGGCTTGGTTTCTTTTTTTATCTCTGGCTTATCTGGCCTCCGTGGAGACGGGTAGAGAAAGCAACGTGGAGGGATTACTGGCCTTTAGAGGGGGAGTAACGTGAACAAGTCGAGTAAATTGTTAGCCTGCCCCGATGATTTGGTGAATGAACATTGGGATTATATAGAGAAAGTATTAGAGAATTATGCAGGCAAACCAATGTATTTACACATGATTGAATTTCATTATAAAACCGCCTTTAAACATGGTTGGAAACATGCCATACAAGAAAAGGCAGGCTTACGTGCCACAAGAGAGGAAGGTGACGTGACAGTAGACGAATTAACGGATTATGCATATAAAGATTTAGACGAGTATGAAAAAATTGTCGGATTTGAAACAAATGAATCTTTCAGAATTGGTTGGACGATGGCACGGATAACAAATAAACAATTGAAGATACCAACGGACACAGAAAGGCTCGACTGGCTGGAAGAACAGTATGGGCTTCACAGGGAAGTCGAAATTACCTATGTAGTCGATGGGTACGAGATTGAATTCACCCATGACGGTAACCCGACGGACGGTAAGCGATACCACGGGAGGACGCTTCACGAGGCGATAGACGCGGCGAAAAGGGGGCAGCTGGATAAATGAAATTATATAAAGTACCCAATCACAGGGCGAGTAAGATTCAGGTGGTGGAATCATCGTCGCCCCCATCCGTTTGTTCTGTGTGCTGTGGTACGCCCGTCGTGGTGCGAGGACACACGACACATTGGTATGAGTGCCAGAAGTGCGGTAAGGCATGTGACACACAGAACGGTTAATAATAAAAGGAGTAAACTTGAAAATGAACCGTAACAAAATATTCTATATTTACCTTTGTGCATTTGTTATTATAAGTTTCATCATACTAATCCTACAAGGAAAAGTTCCTAACTGGTAAAATAAAAAAAGGGGGGGGCACTAAACATGAAAAGAGTATATGTGGCAGGGTCTTATTCTTCTAACAACGTTATACAGATTTTAGATAATATCCGTGAGGGAGTCCGGTTAAGCACAGAAGTTTTACTTGCTGGCTATGCTCCGTTTTCGCCCTGGCTTGATTATCATTTTCAGTTGATGCTTAGGCCTGGCGAAAAACTAACGATTGACGATTATTACAAATATTCTCTTGCGTGGCTGATAAAAGCCGATGCCATTCTCATTGTTCCCAACAGCGATAATTCGGTCGGTACGCAAAACGAAATTGAAATTGCACATGAATACAATATTCCGGTTTTCCATAGTCTTGAAAAACTCAACGAATATTTCCATAGGACGTGATAGATGAAGCGTACCAATAAAATAAATAATATAGTTGTTATATCAGATATACATGCGGGTTGTCAGTTAGGGCTTTGTCCTCCAGGGGCGATCAAATTAGATAACAGTGGTCATTATCATGCTTCTAAATTTCAAAGGGCCTCGTGGAAGGCGTGGATGGAATGGTGGGAAGAATCAGTACCGATGTTAACAAGGGAGGAGGATTATATAATAGTTGTTAATGGCGATATGGTTGAGGGTAGACACCACCAAGCAACAACAACTATCAGTAATAATCTTTCGATCCACTCAAAAATAGCAAGAAAGATCATGGAGCCTATTCTATTAAAAAAGAAATGTAAGGGATATTATCATATAAGAGGAACCGAAGCACATGTCGGATTGTCGGCAGAAAATGAAGAAAAACTTGCCGAAAATTTAGAGGCAATGCAAGACGAAGAAACCAGGAATTATTCACGGTGGGAAATGTGGACAAGACTCGATAAAGCACTTATACATTTTACTCATCATGTTGGCACAACGTCAAGTAGCAGTTACGAATCAACTGCCGTATTCAAAGAATTAGTTGAAGCATATAATGAGGCGGGGCGGTGGAAAGATGAACCGCCGGACGTCGTTGTAAGAAGCCATCGGCACAGAGCAATATATATCGGGCTGCCAGCTGGAAAGGGAATGGGTCTATCCTGCGTAACTCCAGGCTGGCAGTTAAAGACTCCCTTTGTTTATAAGCAAGCACTTGGCAAGGCATCGACTCCTCATGTCGGGGGTTGCGTAATCCGCACGGGAGACGAGGATGAAGTGTATGTCCGCTATCGAACATGGAAAATGAAAAGACCCAAAGAGGTTGTATTGTGAAAGAATTAGCTATTTCCGAAGCCGAATGGCAAGCAGAGATAGATCGCTTGCGTTGCCAGAAAAATAAAAGAATATGGACAAAAGAACAAGAAAAAATTTTGTTATATGCAAGAGACAAAGAAAACCCGGTGTCTTGGGACAACTTAATAGAATATTGGAAAAAGAGGGGTTGGGGAGGCATTGCACAAAACACATTGAAAAATAAATACGAGGAATTACACAAAAAATGAAGTTAATATTATCACCAAAGGATAACATCAATAAAATCGAATTACAGGGAGTGAAAACCTACTGCCAAGGCCAAGAAGGAAATACTGTTCTTGTGATATTCGAGGATGGACGTGCAAGGAATTACCCCATGTGCCATTTGTGGTATTGGGAAGGTCAAGTGCCGGCAAGCGAGGGACGGTCAAAGCCCCCCAAACAGGGGTGAAATATTACATCAGCATTTTATAATGTGTTACATCTTGAGGTAACAAAATGACCCCTCAAAATGAAATAAAACGACATGGTAAATGGCAAGGTGAACCACCGTTTGTCGAGGAAGTAGAGACGACCGATTTACCGAAGCAGGAGGGGGTCGGATTTTTTGCAAAGCTATGGATGAAACTCAATTATAAAAAGGCATATATCGGTTTAGGATTAATGGCAAGCGGAAAACTTTTACAGGGAATAGGACTATTGGGTTTACCCTTCCTCGTCCCTATTGGAGAAGGTGTTTTTTATACGGGAAGCGCAGTTTTGGGGGGTGGGGTTTTACACAAAGTTTTTAAAGCTGAGAAAGAAGTCAAGGGAAAAACAGATGGAAATCCGTGGTGGGAGAGGTTGTTGTTTTTGTTAATTGAAACTTTAAAACAATTCAAGAAAGCGAGGTGAAGAAAATGGGTATCGAAAACATCAAAGAAATTGTCAAGTTCGTAGGAGAGTTCGTCAAAGCAATGGTGAAAACCCTTGAAGACGAACATTTCAGCTTTACCGATCTTCCGTATTTCGCAACGGCAGGAAAAGCCCTTTCCGCGGCAATCAAGGGAATCGGTGATGTATCAGCCGAATTTGGGGATATGGATGAAACCGAACGTGCCGAGATTATTGCCTTTGTCAAAGATGAATTTGATCTCCCGGACGATGAGGTTGAAGAATTTATCGAGAAGGTATTTCGGGCCGGAATCTATATCGCAGATGCCTTTACATACGGCTTGGAAGTTTTCGGCAAAGAAAAATAATCTTTCCATCCCTCCCCCCCCGCAGGGCCAGTCTTTCGAGGCTGGCCTTGTTGTTTTAGATCGTTTTGTTGATGTTAACAAAACGATGAAAACCGCAAAAAGTGTATCATCCGTGAAATCTGTTCAAAATGATACAACTGACCTTACTATAATGAATATATATACTTATCAAATATTATACATTTTTAATTGTGTATCAAGTTGAGACAATTTTGATATATACATAAAAAGTGTTATTCGTAAGTATATAAAAAACAACAGCAAAATTGTTTTGGTACGGTATTTGTAATAGATATAAATGAACGCATAAGAGATAAACAAACCCCAAAAGTTGGAGGAAAAAATGGAAACCGTGACAAGTAACGACCCAAATGTCAGACTCACGATTAAAACGAACATCCAATTTAAAACCCTCGACGAAACCAAGCTCGACACAATCAAGCCTGTTGAACTGGCAAATGCTTTCCGGGCACTTGCCAATGGTATTATCGGTAGTTCTATGTATCTTTCGTCTGTCGGCGGCAAACCATGTGGCGTACCGACTCAGACACCGACTACATTGGCCTCCGCAAATATTGGCGACGGTCTGGTTGGCATCACACGGTTGGAACCCGGCCAATACCAGCTTACCATCAAGCGCGTCGTGGAGGCAGAATGTTACCATAATGGCAGTATCTCGCGCAGCCACAAGGCCGTCCACACGGATGACGGATGGCAGAAAGTGGGGTGAACTATACAAGAGGGTTCTGGAGGAAATCAAAACTTGGCCTCCAGAGAGATTCACTCCCGAAGGTTGGCAGTATCACGACTGGAGAAAATGACATGCGACTCTGGCACGAAGATATAATCGATAAGCTACCAGACCGTAAAACGTCTGGCGATCCCAAGAAAAGCCAGTTGAATGGCCTGCATCGAGAATGCTGTGGAATGCGTGGAAAGGGCTGGGGCAAGAAAGGCGGAGTCGTCGGGTATGTCTGGAAATATCCCTACGCATATCTTTATTTGTATCATAAAAAAGTTATGCATGAATTGTTATGTCGGGGTTATAATATAGATAGACGTTGGCTTGATTCCTTTTATCGAGGGAAAAAACTGGGTTATGATTATTCACTCGAAATATCTGGACACTTAAAGTTTGACAGAACGCCTATTTTCCCAGAACACGACGAAGCCTATTTGCAAGAATGTATAGACAACCTTAGAAAGAAAGGAGTAGAATTATGAAAAAGCAGATTGAACTAAGGAATCGCTTTACTAACGAAATTATAGTAGCTGGTAAATATGCGGATATCAGGTGGGCTGTTGAGGAAAACAGGGCTGATCTCATGGGAGCCAACCTCCGGGGAGCCAACCTCCAGGAAGCCAACCTCCGGGGAGCCAACCTCCAGGGAGCCAACCTCCAGGGAGCCAACCTCCAGGGAGCCGACCTCCGGGGAGCCAACCTCCAGGGAGCCGACCTCCGGGGAGCCAACCTCCAGGGAGCCAACCTCCGGGGAGCCGACCTCCGGGGAGCCAACCTCTGGGGAGCCAACCTCCGGGGAGCCAACCTCCAGGGAGCCAACCTCCGGGAAGCCGACCTCCAGGGAGCCGACCTCCGGGGAGCCGATCTTGATTTTTCTTGCTGGCCCCTATGGTGTGGGTCGTTCGGTGTTATTGTTGACATAGACAAAATTTATCAACTTGCCTTACATATATGCAAGTGTAGGGTTGAGGGAAGTAAAGAAGATAAAGAGGAGTTTGCCAAGATCAAAGATTTCCTCCGCCCTTATGCGAACAAGTTTCATCGAATTGGACAAGATGTTAAAGGTGTAGAATGAACTTCGAAAATGATAAATTCTGGGAATCCGCGACAATCGTTTCCCAGAGATGGATCGAGGAAAGGCTTACGGATTTAAGCTATACCAAGAATGGGATTTATTATTCTTGGAGCTTAGTCAACGGACGGTGGGAATTGCAGGAGGAGAGGGAAATTCAGGGGCGAGAACCCTCCTCATCCCCTAAACGGCACGGCGGCGAGTGAGAGCGACGGCTTGTCGCCGTGCTAACCTCTAAAAGGAAATAATAATGGGTTGGTGTTGATGTAATTTTATATACGGAGGTGCACTAATGGCGAATTGGAAATTTAGATTAGACTTGAAAGATGTGTGGGAAAAATTGGATAGCGAAGAAATCCCCATATCAGAAGGCGGTCTAATTATCGAAGCGAAAATTAATGATTTAATTTCTAAAATTAATCCCAATAACAACGAAGAAATCGAAGAAGAATTTGCCCTTGATGAATTGTTTGACATTGCTACCAATATGGCCTCTGTCGTAGACGTGGAGGATTTTGATTGTCAAATGGGGCGACTTTATGATTGGGGAGACACAAAATTGTCAAATAGAAAGTGGCCGGAAGATAGAATGTGTTGGATAGCGACTTCCTTTTAACGTAAATGAAAAAACACTTGACTTTTTGAATTGACTTTGTTATATTCAATTAACCCAACGAAGGGGGTTTAATGATCCAGAAAGTAAAAATAGGAAGCGACTTTTCGGGCGTCCCGTGCCTTGACCCCCTTCATGTTTTCCATGCGGGGCGTCCGAATATTTTTGAGGGAGTGGCGGAAAGGGTTAGACGCAACCCGACGGGGCGTGTATCGGGGCCACGATACAGTGCAGGTTCGAATCCTGCCTCCCTCTCTATGGAGCGGGAAAATATCACAGTTTCGGGGTTGTTGGCAGCAGAGATGCTGTCCCGCTCCTACTTCCCCCCCAAGGCGGGCACGGCTGGTATACTCGTGGATGCTGGCCGTGCCATATTTTAAGAGGCAAAAATGAATTGTAATAATGTGTATTGTATAAAATATAACGAGGATTGTGAGGGGAATTGTGCAATCTGGGATGCAGAAGATAGGATTCATTGTTTGCCGAGAATTAAATTTGTAAAAGAAATCAAGGTGGGGAAATCTGGTGCGAATAGCCAGAACGAAGAGGCGAGGCAGGAACTGGACGAGGATGAGAAGGAACGAGTCCCATATTTAAGAAAGATAACTGAATATGAAGGGTTGGGCTGGTATTTAATTTTCCGTGACGGGGAATTTAAAACAACAGAATGGGAATGTTATGTCAGGGAAGAGTTATCCGATGAGGGGGAGGTGTGGAAAATTGAAAGTTATGAATGAGAAGTCCGATCTAATGGAGCTTACAATGAAAATCATTTTTTTGATTCTTTTTTAAGGGGAGCGACGAGAGATGACAAACCAAAAAGCCATATCAATGCTAATAGCTATGACGGGAAGCATAAAAGAAATTAGAGAGGATCACGAATTTACCGAAGCCATAAAAAAGGCAATTGAGGCATTGGAAACATTGCAAGGTGTATGTGATGGTTCGGCGACGCTTAATCCAATTGAGATATTTGATAGTATGGACATTGATGATGAGCGCAGTATCGTTGAAGCACTATATGAATTACAAAAAGGAAATATCTCATGTCGTGCTATGGCACAAAAGATTAGAGGTTTTGTAAAAGAGAATGAAAAATGGGAACCGGGAGCAAAATCCGCTGTTGAGCCGATTGGTAGCCAGGGTAGCGGATCGGTGATGAAGGTGGATGTCAAAAACTGGGATAGGGTGATAAAGAGATTTTGGGGATGGGTTGATAAAAGATACGGGTATAAGTGAATATGGGAAGGATAAGTTAATGAAAACCATTTTTTTAATACTGCTGATTCCTACCATGCTTTCCGCTCAATCTTACAATGAATGGCATGGGATACGAATAAAACAGGGTGGGCCGGATTTCGACGGCTGGTCAATCGGGCACATGGCGGGAGGGATTGTGGGCTATGGTGGATTGAGGGCACTTAAAGTCAAACCCATCTACGCTGTGCTTGGAACTGTCGCCGGAGGATATATCTATGAAATTTACAAGGACGGCCTCGGAAATAAAATCCCCCTCACAGGAGGGCGTGACCATCGAGGAGCCGACTTGAAAGGCGACCCTGTCTGGGTGGCAGTTGGCGGGTGTGTTGGCGTATTGCTTGAAGCATCTTTTAAGATTATCAAATTATCAGAGCGGAAACAAGTAGCCATAAATATGTCACCATGTAGAATTGCAATTCAGGTGCAAATATAAATGACAAACCCATCCTTAGCTGCTTACCGCCGTAGGCGGTTGCAGGATAGGAGGAGTGACAAAGGGATGTCAAACCCGAATAGGCATTCGTACAAATCACTCGCCGGACGGGCCGGAAACCGGAATCGAGGTACTTCGGGTGGATGGGTTTGTCATAAATAAAAGCAAGGGGTGAAAAAATGAACATGAAAGAATGGAATAAAGCGGTCGCGGAAATAAAGCGTCTTGCTTCTCAAGACGTTGTGCACTTGGACATTGGGGAAACGATTGTGCCAGGCGAAGAAGCAAAGGGGCCAAGTGTACGTATCTTAATAGGACACGATCCGGCCACGGAAATACGAGGGAATAATATCAGAGAAGCGCTCAATAAATTTCGGGCGTATATGGGAGGGAAATCATGAGTCTTTTAGATGCTTTACAACAACAGATTAATCGCTTAGAAATGCTTTTGAGGGTAGCGCATCAAATAATCGACGACCAACAAGAACGGCTTGCTCTTTTGGAACAAGAGGATGAATGGAGGGAGGAAAAGGCGTTTTTAGATGCACAGGATCGCTTGTTCAATGAAGGTGTTCGACAAGTACACGGAGAAACGTAATGGCCAAGGTAAGAAGTTTAGAGATAGAAACATCTTTCGGCGGTGTAATTTCTGAAGCCCCCTTTGAAAACGTTAAGCCACTTTATCGAGATAAAATTATTATCGATATTGAAGAAGGGGACGATCCAGCCGAAATCAGAAAAAGTTATCGCAAGCTTTTGCAAGATGAACAAATCTGTGAATTTGATCTTTTGAAAAACAAATTGAAGTCCGATCTCCTTCAAATCCAATATCAAAATATCAAATTTAGAGAAAAAGGTGGAAAACAATATCCGCGAGTTTCATCCATTATTTATTGGATGAAAGACTGGCGAATCAGTGAATCCGATCTTGCTCAATATGCTGCTCGTGGTCATCTTATTCATAAGCTCTGTGAATATTTTATCTATAATCAAATTTGGTTATCGTTAGAAGAGTTGGCAGAAAAAGACCCAGAATGTAATAAAGATATTACATTAATGCTCAGTGGGTCGCTTAAGCTCTCTGTGGATGATTGTAGTCATAAACAGTTTTTTGAAACACATGGTAAGGATTTCCAGTTTGATTTTGTTGAGGAAACCGTTTTCAACGAAGAATATTTTTATACCGGATGTTTCGACGGAGAAGGATTTTATAAAGGTAAAAAATCAATCATTGATCTCAAAACGGGTTCCTGGGAATGGAAACAGTTGGCAGCGTATGCGCGATGCAGGGATAAAATCGAACAATTGGTTATTTGTCCTGTTGGTCCTAACGATAACAAAAGTGGCGTGAAAAAACCCGTTGTTTGTACGAACATTGACATGGAATTTAATAATTTTTTGAAGGATAGGGCAGAGTTCAAAAAAAGATTTGGAATCTAAGGAGGATAATATGGGACTGAATAAAGGCAGAGATCGGACATTTTTAAATATTAGTTTTGGGCGTATTAGACAACGCTGTAAACCTGACCACCCCGAAGCGATAGGGCGAGAATTACAATCCGGTGAAAAAACGTATGCGGTAGAATATACATCGGTCAGTGGTATACTTGAAGATATTCGATTTCGTGATGACCCACGTTATGGAAAATCGTGGAATCTTTATATCACCGACGGGGACGAAAAATTTGCGATTCAAGTTAAGGAAGATACGGCTTTCGGTAGTGCTTTATTAGAGCGGATACCAAATCTTGTAAGAAATCAATTTTATCTTTTTGCGCCCTATGATTTTGAAACACAAAAAGGAAAGCGCAAGCGTGGACTATCTATCAAAGACAAAAGCGGAGAGAAAATTTCCAGTTATTATAAAAAATTCACAGAAAGGGAAGACGGGGGGTGGGATGTCGAAAATCTATATGGCTATCCAAGTTATGACGGAGATCGAAAAGATAAAGATGAGTTGAAAATCTATTTTACTCGTCTTTTGAAGTTTTTGCGTGCCGAAGCCCTTAAACATATAGGTCAATTTCGGGATAACGACGAAAGTTCAAGCGATGATATACCAATCGGAGAGCCAGAAGAGGAATTGCCGTTTTGATTCAAGGGGAAAAACCAAAGAAAAGCCTTGTGAGCATCCGTTCGTTGCTGTGACGATAGACGGAGAAGTATATTGTACTGAATGTGGCGAGCCTGTTGACCTTGATGAATTAACGGATGAATGTGAAATTTGGGAAGAAGAATAGGTGAGGGTATTTTGATGGTTATTATAAAAAAATGTTTTTCCTGTGGCAAGGACGTAGACCCCGTTTCAGATTACTGTTATGGATGCGGGAATTATGTTTGTTTAGAATGTGCTAAAAAATATAGTCATTTTGCGGGCGGCGAGCACGGGAGAGGGAAAAAGAAAAAGAAATAGATCACACCGTATGAGGATATATTTTAATGGACTACAAACCCCGCTCTGAACTTGAAATAATGTCAAGCGATGCCATAGATCGTTACAAAACAGAGCTTGAACAAAATCTAAAACAGATGATTGTCGAGCACGGAATTGTTGAACGACAAAAACTGGAAATCCAGAGAAAAATTATTGATTTGCAATCCCAGAAGAAAGACCTTGAGTTGAGTTTATCTAAATCGAGCGAAAATAAAAGAGTTTTACAAATAGAAATTGCACTTGCAAAGTCAATGTTTTGGGCGGTGAAAAATGAAGGCGGATAAAGGAGTTTACCGTTGCGTCTCCTGTGGCTTGGGATTTACGGAAGCTGAATACCTAAGAAGACATCTATTGACGAACTTCCAGTGTCGCGACCAATTGCTTTATATCTGTCTCAAAGAATCGTTCCCGTTAAGTATGTTGGATAATTGGTTAATGGGTGGGGAAAAACTATGTCAAAGGAATTAATAATTAGAATTAAAGATTCCCGATTGCGACTCAGGAGTTTATATTATCAACTCCTAAGAAATAACATTGGATATGCTAAAACATTAAAAGATGAATTAGACGAATTGAAGGATATTATAAAAGAAATGGAGGGGGAGAAGCCTTGAAAACATATTACAAAATAAGATTATTCTTAAAAATTGTTTGGAGAAGATGGGAATACAAGCGACTAAAACTTATGGAGGACAATATGAAACTTGGTCAAGAGGTTGACTGGCAGGAAGTTGGGGCTGCGTTAGCGCATGCTGATGATGGCGAACAAGCCGAATGTTTAAAGGCATTCATCAAAGAATGTAAAACTTGGGGAACCCATTATGCGATTGAACAACAGCTTGCAAGTGTAAATTTTAAACTCACGCAAGAGGAACGCGAGATATTAGCAATGCTTGGCTATACCAAAGATGTATAGTCACTGCTACCTTATAGATGGAAAATGCCCGTTCTGTGTTGTTCATGATGGCGAATCAATTTGTTGTGAAGTATCTGGGACGGGAAAACACGGAAGAGCGAAAGAGAAGCGAACGAGGTTGATGACAAAATGTCCAAGAGAAAAGAAATAACAGATTTACCATTCGGGAAAGAAAAGATTGTAAGGCTTGACTGGCGAAAGCATGAAAAACGAATGGATGAAAAATTTAGTATATTTCTAAAATTAGACCGCAACCTAATCTGTGAAAAATGTAATAAACCATATTTCATTCAAGATAATTTAAAGATTCCTCCCTCTATCCAGTGTAGCCATTATATAGGAAGAACCAAACGAAACACACGGTGGAGTCCGACGAATTGTTTTTGTCATTGTACCGGATGTCACCAATATCTTGGAAACAATCCACACGAATTCAGGAAATGGGTTTTAGATTACAGATTTCATGGATGTGTAAATAGGCTAATGATAATGGAACATTTTGGAAACGAGAAATTTAGAGGAGATCGCGGTATCATTGAATTGTGGATTGAACGAAGGCTGGCCGAGGTCTTACCGACATGGCCAGTATTGGACTACCCTGTTTTAGATGAAATATATTACAAATTAGGGATGAAAGAATAAATGAAAATATTGGTTAAATGTGATTACTGCGGAAAAATGTTTTTAAAGAAAGAGTGGCAAGTAAAAACGTGTCGATTCCATTTTTGTTGTCCTCCGCATTTTTATTTATGGCGAGTTAACAAGCGTACTAATGGTCGTCCGGCTACGAGAAAATTTGAACGAATTAATAATAAACAGGTATATTTCAGGATTACATCGAAGAGAGTCGGTCTTGCAGTTGGCCGACAGATGACGCGGTATTGCAAGGAGACGGGAAGCTAAACCATGCGAGACACGGAATCATACACCCAGACCCAAGAAATCCCGACAGTCGGGATATATGGGGCAAATACGGACGATCTCTTTGGGGCTCCGCCCCCGACTTGCGAATACCGATTCTGTGGTAAACCCATTCCCTCAGACAGGCTTCAGCGTCATGGGAAATACTGCTGCGACGAACACGGTGTACTTGAAAGAAGGTATCGGGCAGAAGATAGAAAGCAAAACGCCGTCCAAGAACGGCGGGAAGAGTTCCGTGAAGAAGCTGAGGAATTTTTGCGTCAAAATCCCGAAGTGCTAAAAGTCTTTGTCGCCTTAGCTCTTTTTTGTAAACGTAATGGGACAAAAGTCGGGGCAAAGGCTATCGTTGAAGTGATTCGCTGGTTTCGGAAATTTAATGGAAATCAGTTTAGAGAAATAGCCCTCATCTTGGAGGGGCTTGGCGAAATCCGGTCAGGTGGGCCGTATAAATTAAATGATCATTACACCAGATATTTTCGATTAATTGCCGAAGAGGAAGAGCCTGAGTTGGTTGGGTTTTTTGAGGACAGAGGAAAGAAAAAAAGCGGAGGAGAAAATGGATAATTTTACAAAATACGAAACTGGATTAAAGGATGATCTTATTAGGTTGCAAATTCCGTTACGCACAATAGAAGTTCTTATGGTTGTGTTTAAATCGATATATAAGCAGGGGGTGATAGATGGGATGGAGGAAAGCATAAAAAAATTTAGAGAACCAATCACAGAAGATAGAAGTTAATGCCAAAACGTCAAACAGATACTGAAATATTAGACCAAGCTTGGTTTCAGGATATGTCATTGTCGTCAAAGGCTATTTGGTGGTTTTTGGAAAAGCGGGTGGATGTGGCCGGAATATGGAAATTAGATATAATCCAAATGAGACGTATTCTCAAATGTAAAATAAACATCGAACGCTTTTTAAGGGAAGTGAATAAAGACTACGACAAAATAACGGGTGAAAAAATAGATAAAAAAAGAGTCATACTTATAAACGGTGGCGCAAAAATATGGGTCGTAAACTTTCTCGCCTTCCAATGGGGAAACAGTAATAGCGTCGTCGATTTAAGATACGGTGCCGTGCGATCTGGCTTAAAAAAAATACACGAACACGGTCTTCTGTCAATGGCATTAAAGGAAGGGTTTCTAAGGGTTCGGAAGGGTTCGGAAGGGGTAGAAGAAGAAAAAGAAATAGAAAAAGAAATAAAAAGACTTATCTAATATCTCTTATTATATATTTTAAATTATTGTAGATATTAGATGAGCTAAAGCTCAGGAGAAAAATAATGGATAAAAAAGATGGTTGGTTGATAACCATTAAAACAACTGCGAATAAATATAACGCCGGGATCACCGGCAGGAAGGAGCGGAGCGCATGACTGTCCGTGTGAATCCCGATGTTATATGTCCCGCGTGCGGTTGGCATGGTCCGCTGACACAAACCGACAATGGGGTCTGTCCACGGTGTGAATATGAGGTAAACGGCGGCGAGCCCTACAGGCTGATGACGCTAGCCGAACTTCGCGAGTCAGAACATGGGGCCACATGGTGTGATGTAGACATGCGCGAGTTTCTGCGCGCGGTGGCTGAGGTAGAAGCAGATAACGTCAAGCGTCAGGTAGCCGTCTCGCGTCGGCAGACCAACAGCGCTCGTGAACGCGGCCCTTCATGTTGTAGCCCTCCATCCGCTTGTTCGGCATGCCCTACGTGTGGCCGCAGCAAGCCGGATTGGGCGGAGTATTGCTCTGAGGAATGTCGCTATGAGGACGAAACGGGGCATCCTGGTTGTGAATACTGAGCGTCAACTATTCGAGAATCTCGAACAGTTGCCGAACGGTTAGTTTCAGCGGTGCGCTTTTTGCATCCGCTGCAAACTTTTGTTATACGGCGAACTTAACTAACAGGAGAAAACAATGGAAAACAATAATCACTTAACACTTAAATGGGGCACACTGAAATCATGGAACTTTAAAGGCAATGAAGAAGCGTGCAAATTATTAAAACGTTACGGGGAAATCGGTTCATCATTCTCAGCGATGGCGCAAAATGATACGCCAGAACAAAAGGAAATAATTTGCAAGTTAATAGATTTGACACCAGGAGAAATATATCTTGATTGGGACGGTGAATACGTTTCAAAAGAAAAAGCAAAAGAATATGTAATGAATTACGGCAAAGAAAAACAAGCCGTATAACGTCAAGGGTCAGGCGCGGCTTTAGCCGTCGCCTGAATCCGCTGGTTCGGCTCCGGTTGGACTGGTGGAGGAGAGGACCAATGAATCCAAAAGAAACACAACGCCGAGAAGAGATTGGTAAGATCGTTGCCAGCCTTGAACGGTTTGGGAAAATAGGCTGGTGGCAATTTGCGGCCTATCAACAGAAGAAATGGAGATTTGAACTTATATTATATGTTATTGATATACTTTACGAAACAGAAAACTTAAGGAGGCGTATCCAGCATTTAGTTGAACAAAAAGAAATGGGCCAACTATACGGGGCGCTGACTTATTTTATTGATAAATATGCCGGAGAATATTCGGAGACACAGGGTCAAGAACAAAAGCAAGCCGCAAAGGAATGGGCCGACAAAATAGATATACCCATCGGCCAAAATCTTAAGTCAGACGATCAAATCCGGCTTGAAGGAGAACTTAAAAAACGCCAGCAGAGAGCGGATCAATATTTGCAGGACGGGGACATACATGGATACAAAGACCTAAAGCGACAAATAAATAAAATAGAAATCCAGTTGAAGCGAATGGAAAAGCTTCAAAAATTTTAAGGAGGTACTGTTATACGTTTTCTTAGGAGGACTGAATGGAAAATATACCTGAAAAAATATATTTACAAGTTGACCCTGAAAATGAACAACCAGAAAGTTTTGATGATTTGGCGGAAATAACATGGTGCAGAGATAAAATTAATGATAACGATATTGAATATGAATTAAGCGGGGTGGAATCGGGTCAGCTTGATATATTGTTAGCTGCCCGTTGTGCCACTTGTAAGCATTGGGGAGGGGATAAAAAACAATTAATGAAAGTACTTAATGAATATGATATTGAAACTATAAAAAAATATTTAGATGTTAAAGAAGGATGGGCAATAGATGGAAAATGTAAAGAATTAATATGTGAATTAATATTTTATGCCTATGGGGCAGGGGTTGATGAAGTAGAGACACCTGCTGGTTTTAGCTGTAATCTTTATGAATCAGATAAGGGCAGCTAACGTCCAGTAATAACCGGCTGAAAGGACTAAGTGATGGATAGAAATCAAGTTATTGAAATTTTGGCAGAATTGCGAGAAACGGCAGATTACTTACCTACTGACCAAAAATATTTGGATGCTCTTGAACACGCACAGAACTTATTAGAAGAGGGCGGTGCGGAGCAAGGTCCGCGTTCTGCCGATGGTTCACCAGTGGATGTGCCTGGGGAAAGTGCGGGACTTCAAGACGGGGTGGTGGCTATTGAAAAGAAATTACTTGATACAATTTACGCACAGATAAAAGGTGTTATTGATAATATGGAACTGCATCCAAAACAGTGTGGATATAAGTGCGCCCTATATGATACTTTTGAAAAATTGAAATTAATTTATGGGGTGGAGTCTTGAAGTTGGTGAACGTTTAGGTTCATGTGCCAAATGGAGGACAAAATGAAGAAAAGGAAAATTTGGAATCGTTGTATTTATTGCGGCAGGTTTATTGGATTGGGTGAGTTTATGAGGGGTGAGGTAGAAACTGATTTTACACCAGACACTCACTTTACATACGAAAAAATTGAACATTATCACAAAAAATGTAAAGAAGAATGTGGGGATTTGGTCACGTGCTAACTTTGGTTATGCTTAGTGAATACCGGCCACAAGCCGGTGCTTATGAATGGCCAAAGGGCCAGAGGAGCGAAGATGAACGATAGATTAGACTGGCAACACAAGGGTGGGGTGCTTGACATACCAGATAGACATTTTGTCTATAATGTAAACTTTGATGCTGATGAACCTTACATAACAATTGTTGATGCAGAAGATCCTCACACTGAAGAAAAAAAGATGTTAGTACCGAAGTCACTCGCATACTATTTAAGCACGCATGCTTGTGGATCACGGAAAATGATGGAGAATTTTATAGAGCAAGGACGGCATGAGGTGCGGGTGGGGTTTCAAAGGCTATTGGGATTATAGGCCCTTTGGCAACACTAACATGAATAATAACCGGCAAAAACAAGCGTTTTTGTCCAAACATAAAGGAGATGAGCAATGAAAAGTAAGGCCGCAAAGTTAGCGTTTTTGTCCGTGTTCGTTATTGGGTTATTCGGCATT